>Ga0209611_10014897_pt1 | contig 10267 bp, 10 predicted proteins | sample S1TSphgellanicum_3_FD_187693 | JGI IMG/M metagenome (GOLD analysis project Ga0209611, IMG submission 187693) | Host-associated microbial communities from peat moss isolated from Minnesota, USA - S1T2_Fc - Sphagnum magellanicum MG (SPAdes) (version 2) | ecosystem: Host-associated > Plants > Peat... | reverse complement strand
AAGTGTTCAAAGTATCAAGTAGTGTCGAATTTTTGTGGCAGTATTCTATTGGGGAAGTTATATTGATCATGAAACTGTTCTGCTGGTCACTCCCAGGTTGCAGAATCAGTCTTACACTTTGCTTTTGTGTCAAAGAATTTGTACATGCACAGAACTCTTATGTTCTATCACTCTGTAACCATGGACTTGTGACCTAGAGTGTATCTATTCTCTCACCATTCTTCTCCTGGAGTTACTGCTCCTGATGTGGAAGGTAGTTTGCTGCAGTCCTGGTGGTTGTCCAGGCATAGTACTGTAAGCTAGCTTGCTACCAAAATTCTAACAACAGTATTTGATCTGAAGTCATCCGAAGGTGTCATTGGCCTTTTATAAATTTTTGTATTATGATTTTGCAGCTGGATGGTCATATTATACCAGGATTCAAGGCTTGGTTTACTCTGATATCCTAGCTGAGGTAACCTTTGCACTGAGGTTGTGGATGAACCCACAGTTGTGTTGAAGCCTGATCTACAGTTTGTTGTGCTTGCTTGCAGCCACAAATGCACTTTAAGGTTAAGATGTGTTGTGGAAAGTGCGAAGATACAGTCAAAGAAGAAGTTGTTGATGTTCATGGTGAGGGTGATCCGCAACCCAGGCCTGCATTGCACATTAAGCCATATTCTGTTGCAAGTGCACACTAATTTAATTATTTTGAAGGTGTTGTGGACATGAAATGTTGACCCATATTCTGCTGCAAATATGCAAACTCATTTTAGTTCTTGTACAGGTGTTACAGAGGTCAAGGTAGACAGACGGGCTTCACAAGTTGCTGTATTTGGGGAAGCTGACCCATCTCTAGTGCTGAAGAAATTGAAGAAGGTTGACTGGCGAGCAAAGGCTATTTCAGTGGATCAAAAAAAATTGCAGCCGGTGAGTTTGGCACTGGCCCCGAAACCTTGTCCATTATGTCATCCTTCATGGTAAAAAGCAACGGGACATCATTATCCCCTGATTTTGTGAGTTATTATCCTGGGGATTTTTGTTCACATGTTCCGCTAACGAACATATATTTTATGCATATCAAGTAAGTAGCCTTCAACATAGTCTATACAGTTCAACTCCTATGTGTTTTCTGGGGACATCATCTGGATTTATCAGACCTCTTTTTCGAACAATTACTGGTGTCATGCCCTTGTCCACTGCTTTGTTTGTGATGATGTTTTTACTTTAGTTCTTGATTTGTTTTGGTTGTGATGTCTTGTTCTGGCTGTGCACTTAGTACCACCATGGAGAGAGTGTAACACAAAATTGTGCAAGAAAGGTCGTTCTTGCTTTAGATATCCCCCATGAGAGCAATTGTGTCATTCATGGTGTGAAGGCCTTGCTATTGTTGCAGCATGGCTTGAATACCCATGCCTAGTTAGAATTAGGTTACTTCCAAGTGTCTTTTGAGATGTCATTTTTGAACACACTTGCTGCTGGGGGTATGAATCAAATACCTGACTTTAATTCACTAGACCATCAAATATCATATCGTGCTTCAGGATGTGTACATGGTGCATTGGCATTTTGTGCTGGATTCAGTTTTGTGATCTCTCTTTCTACATCACTGTGCACATTTCACAAGAGATGTTCAGATGTGTAACAGATCACATAATTAAGCCTCTGTTGCTTTTTTTGGCCATGTGAACATTTGCTAAGTGGCATCAGTGGCTTCCAATTTGTTTAGAGATTCTGCAGCTGAGTCATCACATGGATAGTGAGATATGTAGGCCTTGATTGGCATTGTTGAAGCTGAGTGCTGCATGTTGGAGTGTCTCCATCGGTTTGTTTTTGTTGCCATTCTAAATGTTTTTCAATGTGTCTAACAGAGCCCAGTTGGCCCCAAGCTGGAGGAGCAAGAGTATCAATTAAGATTACGTTCTTACTATGAATTATTACAAAAGTCAGAACACTGTGTTCAGGGAAAATATGCGCCTTACCTGAAAGGACCCTTAGTGGTGGGGGTGCCAGAAATACAACCCCGTAACAGCAATGGCCAGAGAGACACATCAGCATCATCATTGACTAGCTCCTCCAATGAGCCAGCACCTCCTTCAGAAGAACATCCTAGTCTTCAACAGCTGAGAGATGAATCAGATCCCTCAACTGTAGGTGCATTGGTGGGTACTACTACAACACAAGATTTTTTTACTCAAGCAACAACTCCAGGAATGGGAAGCGGAAAGGACAGCCAATTGGAAAGTCATGAGTAAGTCACTTCAGCACTGGTTCATTAACTAGACCTGGTGCGTAAGACTGATGTTTTTGTATCAATATCACGTTCAAAATCAGGGTTGCCATCAGTTGCAGCTGACTATAAAATGGCAGGCAAGGAAAAATGGAATACTAACCCATGGGTCCAATAACCTTTTAACCTCTTTCAAATCGGTCCAAAATACCAAATTAAATCTTACAGGACTGTCAGGAATAGGTTCGCTGCAAAGTGAAGTCTCCAGCATCCTGGCTCTTGAAAGATGAGAATGTTGCTGTGAAATACTACTCATTGGAGTACTATTTATCTTCGAAACTAATTCTTTGAATTGGATCTTTCTCAGAGAACATTATACAGGAAGTCCCATTTGGGAAGTCCCCAATACTTATGAGAAAAGTTTTGCCATTGATGTGTACTTTTTCCCTTGCTGATTTTATGTTACTTGATCTTCTGAAATGTCTATCAAGTCATCTCAGAGTTCTACTGAATTGACCTAAGTCATAAGTATAGTGAAATTAGTTTTGAGGATATTAACTTTAGGTATGTTATCAGGGATTTGGTGTGTCCACTTTCTGTTTACCATGCAAAATCTACATTTGCAACCTTTTGCAAATTTGTACATGAAAGTCTTGTGAGTTTACATTGACAGCATTCCAATTTGTTGTGTTATGTTTGGTTTATTTATGGTTTTTCTACCAAACTAAATGTCTTAAGTCGTGTTAAATTAGATATGAATTACCAACAATGACTGTTATGTTCATGACAAATTGGCAGGTATAATGCCAATCTACAAGACCAAAAATATGTGGACCTTGAGGCATCCATGGACAGTGTTGAAAAATTGAAATTAGCAATGATTGCAAGTGGATGTAATCAACTTGGCTCATTGGCCACTGAGGTTCCAAACATTGCTGAAAGGGCTACAGTGATCCCAACTGGTTCCAGTGAAGTATCTCAAGTGGCGAGTGGAATAAATGATACGTTATTGATTGCCACTCAAGGAGAAGGAGAGATGGGAGACCCATGTATGAATTCAGAAGATGCTATGACAGAGGAACATATTTTCTCCTTGTTCATTCAACACAAGTTGGAATGTGCAAGAAAAGCTATTGGTGTAACTCAAACACCTGTTGATTTCATGGAAGCTTGTCATGGAGATGTTTCTGAACCAGTTGTAACATTTGGTTGGAGAGGACTCTTTGAAGCAAACAGGTTGGAAATGATTTTTCCAAATGCAAGATGCATGTCAAGTATTTTGGGAGTTGGAATTGAATATGCAAAGGTTGTTGTGGACACAAGTTTGAAGGTGAATGTCATTGGTATCAAGCAAGATGAATGGGAGGCTAAATGGCGAGATGCATTGGACAAGAGTTCTGGTGTTTTTGACATAGTGAGCATAGCTTTGACTGGAATGATGGGGCCAAGGCATGAACTCTCCACGAATGACTATTTGACTGGCAAACAAAGTGCTAAAAAACATGGTGTGGGTTTGCAAAATTGCAATGATGCTCTTGCATACATGGCCAGTGATGACAATGAAAGTAACTATTGTTTGGTTTTGCATGAAGTGCTCAAGTATTTGTTGTTGAAGAAGGTGGATGCCATGATTGGCAAGCAATGTGCTGGGGATGGATCTTCAGGACAAAGTACTACTGGAGGAGAGAACAGTGTGAGTCAAAGTTTTGGAAATCAAACTTTTCACCAAGTACTCTCACTCCTCAATGCATGGTCTTTAAAGGGGCACCAAAAGTCTCCTGGTGATGATGGTGATGATGATGGTGGTGATGAGCTTCAGCCTTCTCAAGAGAAGCAACACAAATGTGAACCCAAAAAGTTCAAAAAGGACATTTGTCAAATTACTGTTCACCCAGGTGCAGGAGGTTCATTTGGGATGGAAGGTTTCCAACTTGCACATACACCAGAAATCTTGAACCATGCATCAATAGATCCAACATTTGTGTTTGAGTTTGAGAAGAACGGACAGCTTGGAAAGCAGATAAAGATTACGGTAACGACATCTTTTGATCTTGGGAAGGCTGCACCATTGCCAGAACTCAATGATATTTTTGGATGGTATCAAAATCCCATAATGGTCTCCTTGCGGAATTGTGGAGATGGTGTATTAGATTCACAAAATTGTGAATTGAAAGAAGATCCCAAAGAAACAAAGATAGTTTCGAAAAAGGGTCAGACACATTCCAATTGTTCTACATCACAAAATGGAGCTCAGGTTCAGGGAGGCTACCACAATGCTCATTTAGGACCCATCTTTCAGGTGATGTTGGGTATAAACAAAACAAAACACAAGGAAGAAACAATTGCACAAGAAGAAGCCTATGAGAATTCTTCATTCAATGTGTTGCGAGGGTTTCAATGTCAAGATAGGCGTTCAGCAAGAGAATCTTTATTGGAGTATCGTTTCTTCAGATTGCCTCCTGTACCAGTTGAAGTTTTGCATGACCCTATTGAAAGGCAAAAATATCTTGGCTTTGGCATGTGTGAAGCTGTGCAACCAACCTTTGCAGGTATGTGGCTCATTAAGCCTAATGACATGGATGAACATTCATCATACATCTTTCTTGCTGAAAGAACATTGAATCAACTTTTGAAGGTTGATCAAAAGAGGGAGGACAAACAATTTGTGCAAAGCTATCGTGTGCCCATATATGTAAATCATGCTATGACTCATCTCTACACCATCAAACATGAATATCATATCCTCAAAGAACATGGGATCTTGCCAAAAGTGATGAGAGTGGGCATAGTAGGTTGATGTTGGTGGATTCAAATGGCTAAGATACGGATGTTGATAATGTTTAACTAGCCCAAATGTTTTCCCAAGTTTTCTACTTCTCTTGTTTCTTTTCAACTTCTCAAATAGGCAGAAAAAGGAAGCCTACAAAATCACTCAAGGATACCATTTGATAATGCATATTGATGACCCATGTATGTATGTTGTATAGAAGATCATGTCTTAAAGAAATAGAAACCATGATAGCTGATGAAATGAAAGTGGGCATAGTAGGTGTATGTGCATGGATTTTGTTATATATGAATTTGGTTTTGAAGATGGAGACTCTGTCTTATGTTTTAGACTGAACTGTAACTGATGTATGACTTACATATCTCACCTCTAATATAAAGAAATCAAATGAGTCTCAATATATTGATGAAAGTAATCACTAACCACCCATGACAGCATTGTTTGTTGTAATGTGGGAAGTAAATATGCTAGGTTGAAAACTGCATTGAGATTACCACATTGCATGCAAGCTAATAGTTGTAATTTCTCAAGTTTGGTTGCACAAACTTATGTCATACCCTTGACCCTCAAGGGGTGGGCAGAATTTTTTTTCAGAAAATCCATGGCAGTTCCACATGATTAATGTGAAGGGCAAATAAGCTTCAAGCCATGGAATGGGTACAGCTAGCTTTTAAATTTGCAGGCACAACCTATATAGGAACCTTGATATTCAGCAAAATTTGCAGTTCTATTGAGCTGCCATTTTTCCTTTTGCACAAACTGAATTGAGGTTCCAATGGAATTGAAGTTTCAACTCAGACCCAAATGCTCTCTTTGCCCATACAAAGCTAAAACCAAGCACTTTTGACTTTTGAAGAAGAAATAGGCAAGGAATTGTGCCATCAGGTGTGGAAGCCAAGAAATCACAAAACACTCCACCATTTTGTTCTGCTATTTTCCATCGACTCTATCTCCAGGAACTCTTCAGCCAACTGGTTGCCAAATTTCTTCAGATCTTTATCTTTTTCACAGTCAGAAACAAAAGGGGTTTAAAGCTAACAATCTCCTGAATGTTATCCAATTGCTTTTGTGTGAACCCAATTTGGTAGGCAGAACTTCTGACAATAAGTTATGATGGAGATTCTTTTTCCATTGCTCTTCACAACCATGCAAGGAAATTTCACAGTAGTCAAAGGGCATCACAGTGCTTGTACAAGTTGAGGAGAGTGATTTATGGCTGAGCAACTAATGAGTCGAATCACAAGCCATAGCTGTTGAGATCCACACCTGTGAGAAATTTCCAAACTGTGGCCATATGGATCATGTAATTCTTAGTGCAGGAGCTAAACAATTACAGACTCGTTGCACAAATGGATTGATCTGTCTCCTATCAGACTCACAGATTCCTGCGAATATACCAGCTCTAAGTCTTTGCAATCTTTCTTGTGCTTGTTTTCTTTGCATATTCAGGGTTACTTGCAAATGTGATCACCTACATTCCCTTCATGGTAGAAGAGATTTGTGAACAATATAAGCTTTTAAGAAACTTTTGCAATTTTAAAAACATTATACCATGTTGTCCTTTCATTGGAGTGCCTAGATTACTTTGAGGTGAAATTAACTGCAGAGATCTTTTAGCAAACATGATGCACCTTCTTGCTATTATGCATTGCCAGATTGTCCTGGTGTTCTATGTTCCAATAGTCCAAAGACTGTTTTGCAGTGTCAGATTTCAAGGTAGCAATGCATGATGTGTGTGTTGTTGAGCTATTGGCATTAACAGGCACCAATGGTGTGTACATGTAGTTGGTTCACCTTTGCAGATACTAGTTGTCAATCATGTCAGAATTGTAAACATAACCATTTTCAAAACCCTAGGATAATGATTTTCAACACCATTTCTGCTCATAAAAGCTTGTTGTGTCCTGCAGGGTCTGCTTCTAGGCACAGAAATCTGACGGCATTGAGGCTTCTTGTTCCTCCTGGATACATCACGCTAGAGGGTAAGGAGGTAAGCTGCTCACCTTCAAAGATGTTCATTGAGTTCTCCAAAGCCTGGTTTGAGATTTTTGCTATCTTAATTTGAAAAGGTTCAATCTTTTGTTTTTGGGCAATGCTGGAGTTAGCTGTCAACTCCCTTCAATTTTGCAATGCAGGTCTTCTTTGATTGAAGGTTTTGGAACAGAAATGGTGATAGTTTGTCTCTATAAATCAATGCAGGATACCTCCATCAGAAATGTGGATCATAAATGGGATCTTTGGGGTACATAATTCACAGAGAGCCTCCTCACAAAGTAAGACCAAAGATTTCCCCTGCCAAAGTGACTATCCGACACATTGCATGCCTAAAACTCACGAGTGTTTATGTGATTGGAAGTTGTGACAACCAAAGATTTTGTGCTAAGCAATAGACACAGTGGGGAACTGGCAGCAGGCTGCCATCCAAGATAGTCACTATCCAAGATGTGAATTCTTATGGCCAACAAGGCTGACACTGGCTTCAGATGTCTGATGAGCATGTTCATGTCACAGAGCAAAGGGAAATTGAAGGAAAGAGCAATAATTGGGAAGGCCAATGTGGAGGTATCTTAACCTTAGTACAGTGCCTAGCAGTGGCAACAATCAGCATGAGTTGAAAGACAGCACCGGGGCCACCTTGCAAGGGGACAAGTCTAGGATCAGGAATAACAAGGTCACCATGGAGGGGGTAGTCTCTAAGGTATTGTTTTGTAAGGAATGTGGAACACCTCACAGCCTTCACAGAAAGACACTGAATGAAACTAGTCTACAATTTTCCTCAGGTTTTCTAGATCCTGACCATCCAACTTGTGGATTCTCAGAAGCAAACAGAAAGCTAAATTTTTAAGTGTTTTGATGTTTGTTGAGCATTTTGAAGTTGTTGAGCAAGCAGCCATTGAAGAAGGAAGAACTTGGGGAGGCTATTGTGGAGGCAAGGGGGAATGGAGCCACCACAATAGGTGATGGGTGACAGGAATGGTGGTAGGTGCAGATTCTATCCTAAAATTGCTCTCTACCTACTTAAAACAGTACAAACTAGACTTCAATAGTTCATTTCAACATTTACAGTTTACGGTTTTAGTTGATCAAAACAATTTTGGTAGACTGTTTTCACACAGTTTTCTCATTACAGCTAATGTTCATTTTCCTCAAGTTATAATTCATTTTGCAAAAAAACAAAATCTTTGATCAAAGTATAGTTAAATATCAAAAAACTAAAACACAACAGTTACAGAATATGATCAATGTTTTATTATGAAATTCACACTACTCTCTATACTCAAAATTGAACATCTAAAAATCTATAATCTTTAAAGTAGAAATCATAAATAAAAACATGAAAAATATGCGGTTTCCAATACCAACAGAACTTTGAGCTTCATACTGTGTCCCTGTTCTTACTCCAGCAGTTCTCTAAGTCTAACTCTGTGTGTAAAACAAAATAATCTTCCAAACTCTATCAAATTTCAGAATTACATCCTAAGTTTTTTTCCCTCCAAAAATAAATCAAAATCACATGATTAACAATCTTAATCTTATTAACGAATCAAATGTCTTGTAGCATCCTTGCCATTCACTAAGTATCACTCTCTTGTTGAATCTTTCCCATGCACTGGGTAACAAATGCGATTGAAACAATGCCAAGCTACAGTTTGAAGCTGATAAGTCTGAGACCCACAGGGCCACTATAGGTCAGGGTACTATATGTCCCAGGGGGACTTTCATAGCCTCTGCTAGTGAAAAAAATCCCTAGAAAGATGGAAAGACAAGTTGTCCACATTTTTTTTACTTGTCATTCTCCATGTCCTGGATTTGCAAATCAAAGCAAGATACAAACAAACGTTTGTGTGATGAACATGTTCAAGTTGCCACACAAACAAACATCTAAAGAGGGGGCCAAAGTTATGAAGGTCCTTGAGAAGATGATTCTGAGCAACACAAACACAAATGGGGCTATTTACAATGGTATTGAGCATATCTGAGAGAGTAAGCCAAGGCAACATCACTGGCTGATAAGTTTGGGATGGAAAACATATCATCTGACCCAACCTGACAGACGAACTCAGTGACTCATGCAAAAGTTACAAAGCATGAAATAGTGTCGGCCTTCCAACAGACTATGTCATAAAGAGGAAGATAATAGGTAAACTGTCACAGACTAGGTTACAATCTATTAGATACGTGTGTAAGAAAGTCACATGGCCTTGAAGAACCATTACAATCCCACTAATGACCTGTGAAGTTGTGTTCTTCATGGAGGGAGGGTGGTGAGCACCTCTGGTCTGCTCAGCTGAACAACTCTCCAAGAAGAGATTGATCAGCTCAAAGAGTCAACAGCTCAGAAAGAAAAACTAATAAGACAAATGATTCAAGGAACCTCTGCATGACAGACAACAAACAGAGCTGTACAACATCCTGAGAAGCACCAGACCTGTTATATCTGAGGACAGTAAACACTGCTAGTGCCAATCTATGTTCAGGCTTTTATGTAGCCACTGTAGACAGTGGCTTGGTCTTATAGAATGAATGATTGGACACTAGAGTTCTCTCATTGTTTATTTGATGTTAGTAAACCTAGATTAGCAGTCACATTGAATTAGACTCAATATCAATCACTCCAAACCTTGATTCTTTTATTTGGACAGGTTTTGCTGCAACCGTGACCATGGACATGAAAGCACTCCATTTTATATGATCTAGGAACTAGAAACCATCATGGTGGATTGACAGTGTTATAGGAACCCAGATACTCATGACTGATTTATCAGCAAGTCCATGGTTCTTTATATACCTTTGCAATTGATTTGCAGTCTTACTAAAGATTCTGAATCAAGGTCATGTCTTCAGCACAGATTTTGATCAAGATTGCTCTTCTTTCATCAATTTACATCAAAAGAAGAATGATTGTTCTCTGGTAATGCCAGTTTTCATGAACCAGTAGTTCCTTTTTGCTGTTAAAGAAGTTGTGGCCACTCTTGTCCAGTGAGTAGTCATGTCATTAAGAGCTGACCAAATCAACTCAAGTTGATTACTTTCAGCTGAAGTTCAGAATTGCTCAATATTTTCAACAAAAGCTTGTAACTCTGTGCAGGCCTCCATGGTCTATAACCTATTGGTTAGGAATTTTTGTAGTGGAAATGTGACTCCCAAATGGAAATGAAAGACCTGAGTGAGGAATTATGACAATAATATAGAAGCTGTTCTAGCTGCTACTGTGGCTGTCATCTGTAGCAGAAAAGAGGTGTGTGATTCAAACTTCCTGACTTTACAAG
>Ga0209611_10014896_pt1 | contig 10267 bp, 4 predicted proteins | sample S1TSphgellanicum_3_FD_187693 | JGI IMG/M metagenome (GOLD analysis project Ga0209611, IMG submission 187693) | Host-associated microbial communities from peat moss isolated from Minnesota, USA - S1T2_Fc - Sphagnum magellanicum MG (SPAdes) (version 2) | ecosystem: Host-associated > Plants > Peat... | reverse complement strand
TGATAGAGACCAACTAAAAAGTTGGCATTCCACATAGATTGTGTTTTCATCCAAACCAACGAAATGATGTCGAAAGGACATGAAGAGTTCATCTGTACTTCCACAATGGTTTTTGCATGGCGCCAAGTTTAAACACCTAAACTTCAATATAAAAGGAGGCATGACTCATTCAATTTTTACTATCTCTTTCTAGTATTGTTATGCTGCAAAAAATAATATCAATTCTTGTTGGTGAAGATGAAAAGAAACATCAACAAGAAGATGGCATCAACAAGATGAAGAGGAGGGAGAGTTTAGGATCAGAATCAGGTGGAAGCCATCTTGCACCGAATAGATCGTGAGGAGAAAAAAAAATGGTAATGACACTTTTTGGTAAAGGAAAAATCTTTTTTTCGGAAATGGACAAATTTTAGTGATGGATAGTCGGAAGAGATGTTGAGTGGGCTAGGCACGTTGGCATTTTCGGTTTGCCTAATGTGTAGTTGAGTACAATTCGGCTATTGGTGAAAGATTTTCTTTAGGCCATCACACGTTTCAATCCAAAAGTTATCAAATCGGTTGTGCAGGGAGTTCTGATTTTCATAATTGAAAAGATGATGGCTGAAATGTTCAAAACCAGAAACTAGTATCACCAAGTTGGCAACCAAACCAACCAAAGAAAAAGATAAAGAGAGAAAAAGGCAATCGTCTTCTAGAAAATAGTTTCACCAAAAACACTTGTCAACCGGGAAGGATGGAATTAGATCTCCCTTCTTAAAGGAATGTATGTAGCCAAATTACCAGCATTAATTTGGTTGAAGGGCAATTGACTTACCTTTGTGGTGAAAAATTTGACGAACTTTGTAGTCTTGGCCAAACAAAAATGTCAAGTTCAAAGGCTTGCCATAAAGTATTAAAATAACGTACAATACATCGTATTACAAAAAAATTGTTCTTTGGTTCCCCAAATTAGGACAAAGAGATGTGAAAGCTTCAAGATGAGATTAAGTCAAAGTCACACTGAAGGAGACCTTTTGATCAATTCACTTACACAAGCCAAATAATACAAATTGTGATTAAAGAAAATTGAACCAATTGGGGTCATGAATTTCCTTAGAATTCTCACATGGCATGGCCTTAGGAGAAGGCACCACCATCCTCTATATAATACATTCTAGACTTATCCATAAAAACTACATTGAAATGGCAAAATTTCCCAAAAGCCTCAAAATGGTCTTTCAAAAATATTGAGGCACATTATATTTCAAGTTTTTGAAGCCTCATAACTCCCTCAAAACAAATTTATTTTAAGTGTTTAACCACATGAACTTGTAGAATTTTTTGAAAAAATTCCACATATCACACACTCCAATCAAACGTTGTTTGACCCCTATTTCCTAGGTTTTAATGGTTGAAAATCAAACTATCAATTTGATTATCAACCACTCCCTTGGTCACAACTTGTGTTTCAATACTCCAAATTGATAATGCAAGTCCATTTTCACTAGTTGAAAGAATGTTCCATTTGAATGAGGTTTGACTCTTCAACTCTTGCTCCAAACTTGTTGGACACCCTATGAGTCTAAATTCCTAAGAATAGGAATGCACTTGCAAGTCTCTCTTTGCACTCCCACACGTTTCCCTTTCACAAGAAAAACTAGGCGCCTCCCTTGCCTTAATTCATTCTTGCCGCCCCCCCCTCCCTCCCTCCCTCCCCGCCCCTTTTTTTTGTCTCCTCCTAATTTTGGTCATAAACTCAAGGTTAAGACATTTCCCCCCATTAAAACAAAAGATCAATGACATTTGAAACCAATCTTTTATATTGATTATATTGCAAGGAAGAAGAGGAAACTAAGCTGCCAAAATACAGAAGTTAGTAATATGCTCTGACTCCGATAGCGTTTCTTATTATAAATCACGAGCTTCATTTTTACTAATTCCATTCATCCATTTACAGAAAGTGCGCAGACAAGTAAAAGACTTCACAACCGCATGCTAAAACACTTGGATTTTATCATCTAACAGATTTATTCCATGTTGTAGCTTTGAATGAATGAACATGTACATCTGGGGTTATCACTTAATTATGTACTATGTAATTTCCATTTGGGGTGGAATAAATAGTTGATTTGAGATTTGGAAAATCCCAAGAGCGCTTATCTTGGAATTTTTTGGGTCATATATTTCATGCACCATAGATTAGGCTGTTTGACACTATTACATGTGTGGGCACCTACCATAACTTTCCTCCAAAACAAAAACATAACAAAAAGAACAGACTGTGTCTTTGCTCTTCACAAAGGATTCTTTCACTTGTGCCCTTCAACAAAAAAACACTAAAGGAAAAAACTGAATAGCAACGGTGATTTTTCTTCAACAAAGTTTGTCACTTTCCCAGAAATTTGGGAAAGTTTTGGAGAATGTGTTTTTCAAGTGTAAATTCAACTAATTTTGCTAATTTTTAGGTGAAGTTTGTGTCACAAAATTGAGTGGGGGAAAAAACCTTGGATAGCATATGCAAGGAATCAATTAACATTTTAAATTTTTGAACTCAAAAATTATATGCAAAATCACTAAGCAATTTACACTAGGATTTTACAAAACCCAAAATTATGTCAATTGCACATATACTGATGTGGTTGCATAGTTACAAGTTCCACTGTTTTTATCTTTCAAATTTCTGATGTTCCATCCGGTCTTTTTTTTTGGCAAAATTCCACCACTTTAGTAAAAAAAAAAGTAAAGTTTCGAGAAGGCCCCAACGGATTTTATTGGGAAAAATACACCAAATTCGCCAGGTTTTTAGAATTTCTTTTAGAATTTGCCAAATTTAGACAATAGTTGTCTTAAGAGGGGGGGGGGGGAGTTGCAAAAGTTGAGAAACCATATTACTCTTCAATGTATCAACTTAGGAAATGGCACTTAACAAGCAACAACCCTTGGGTGAAGAATCATTCAATCACAATTAGTTGACAAATGATGCATCTACTTTCTTTGGATGTGTCAGATACCCTGGTACATTGGCAGCTAGGACACTAATTATATATTTTCTTACATGTTGAAAGTTTGAAAAAATAAATAAATTCCCAAAGAATTTTTTTTTGGTGAAGGAAATTAGACCATCTTTTGAAGTATCCAAAATTATTTTGTTTTCCAACATGGAATCTTCAAAATTAATGAATTATTCAACATACATGTGTTGAAGCTGCCCTTGTACTCTATGGAGGTAGACAGGCTGTGAGACCTTTGTACTTAATTGCATGGGTTGAACCCTAGGTCACCTATGGTTAAAAAGAAGAGTTAGATATTCATGTGAGAGAGTTGGTAAATAAATTCAAGTGCAAATTTCATAGTCCATGCTCAAGGTTTAGCGTCTGCTCAGAGTGAACACAATTTACATTATAGTGTGTGTTTTTTTTTCCAATTTTGTGATGTAGCTGAAGTGGCAATCATCAATTTGACAATCTAGCCAAATCTGGATATGAAAACATGTCAGTAGGAAAATTAAGCTTTCTTTTTATTTGTGATTAACTACTGGAACTTTATGTAGAAAGTGATGATGTTTTAAATTCTTTTTTAGAAAATTTGACAATTTAAAATCCTAAGAAAACACTTATACTTTGCCATATTAGAAAATAATTTGCCATCCATAGAGAATTTGCCAAGCGGAACAAAAAAGAAAAACCCAAAACTTTGCATATGTTTACAATTTGGGTTGCAGCCTTGCCTTGAATTGGGAACCAATTTGTGTTTGACACCTACAGATCTTGGAGACCTAGTTATACCTTTTAGTCTCTTTCTTGAATCCAATTCATTTTGCATTTACATTAATGAAATCTTGTACTTATTTGTTTAAAATATGCGATGTAGACCTATTGGCGATCATCCATAACAAGATTTAACCAATTTTGCTAAACAAATTATGAAAATAAAAACATTCAAGCATTGTTTGAGTTTAGGGTTTAGGGTTTGACTACCTCGTGGAACCTAATGTAAAACCAATCTAAATAACAGTCTCTTTGTCCCATCGTCTATTTTATGAAGAGTCTACTTTGTCATGCAATACTTTGTTATTGTTGGGTGGTTACATGTGGGTAAGGGTTGGGTATATGGAAATTTTTGGGCAAATTTTCACTGCTTGGCAATGAAAAAAATTGGAAAAAATTGCATATTCTTGTTTATTTTTAGTGTAAATTTGACCCAAAAAATTCCATATACCCAACTCAGAACCTAAGGTCCTAATTGGACATACACATCTCACTTAGATCACATATCAAGCTGCCCTGGATCTCATTCTATGTGCAGATGAAATGTGATCCAAATATGCATTCTACTTAAGGACTATGTAACTGGTGAGAGGCTACTACTGGTTACTAGATATAATTGAGCTGCAATAGTGGTGAGATTATGTACAATAACCAGCAGCATTGAGCCTGTTACCGGACTTAACCTGTTTTCCGTCAGCAGCCAATGGTCCGTCACATGCGGGATGGGAGTTTTTTGGCTGGGAACAATGTTGTATTACATGGTCTGCACTCATGAGTTATGAGTTATGACTTGCGTGCCACCAACCATTGGAGTGCTGCCACACCTCTGGACACCAGTTATAGATGAATGTAAAGAACATTAGTTATGTTTAATATTCAGCTCACAGACACTGGTTACCAAAAATAACCTCAGCCTTTTCCAGCAACCAAGAGCTTCTTCTTGCCTGGTTACCTCTAGTTCATATTCTCCAGGTATTATTGTGTGGAGATCTTTTCTTGGGTTTTATAAAATTATTTGTCAAAAATTATTGCTAAAAATAATATTGCTTTGGAGCTACTTCTAGAACCTTGTAACATGCTTTGTGGAATGTTCTTGGTACTTATTAGGTACATCAGACCGTCTCAAACTCTCCAAACTGCAATTGGAAGCCAAAAGAAAAGTATAATATCTCTTGATTCAGTTGCAGAAATACAATAACTAAAGCCAAATGGGTTAGAGGGGTGGATGACCACCTTGGTAATTACGTTTGTTTAGGGGGGTGCATCCAAGGTTTTTTTAAGAAGCATTTAAATTTTACATAGTATAATGTTTTCAAGGATAGGTATTGAAAGATTTTTAAAAAAGAAATTTGGGTAGCATAAGATTGAGGCCTACTACAAATTCTTTCTGGACCAGCTAGCCTAGTAATGGACCAAGTAGTAATGAATATAGTAAGCTAAAAGTGTGGCATGTGCAATTGAGCACATATTGTAAGGTAATTCAACAAAGTACATGTGTTTGTGTGAAACTCAATTTTCTTAATGTTTTGATTTTATTTGACTCTAACTGAATTTCCAACAGGAAAAAAAATACTCAAAATTCAGTAAATCCTGCACCACAAGTCTAAAAATTATGAAACTACCTTGGCCCACTCATACTTATTGAGGGCTTTCGAAGGATATCAAGGGTGCATCCTCAATTTTCTTAATTTTTGACTTCTATTGAATTTCTAGTGGTGAAAATATGTCAAAATTCAATAACACCTTCATTGCAAGTCTAAACATAACAAAATCTCCTCAAATGCACCCATACTCATTGAGGGCTTTCCAGGGATATGAAGAACATAGAGCCATGTGATTTTGGAAATCTGAACATGACAAAACAAAAAAAAAGTTCTTTAACAATACAATCAACTATTGAATTCTTAACCAATTTTAGATTCAATAAGTCAATTATCCATAACCTACCCTTGGACCCTTGTTGATAGTCGATCATTTTCTCTATACGAAGACAAAAATGACATTCCAAACTTTGCTTTGATGACATGCAACAAACTTGCAAGAACATAAAGAGCTTAATGCATTGAAGAACAAAATCAAATATGAAATTGGTGTGAAGTACATTAAAATTCTCAAAAATCATAGGCACAATGTTGTTGTTTTTTTTTTTGAATTTTGAATTTTTTGTCAAGAATTATACATAAAATGTGAATAAAATATTATGAATTTTAGATAGATTTTGAAAATTTTGAAACTTGAATAATTTTTTTGTAAATCAACAAATGATGAAGATTTTATAGTTAATAAGAATATTTCAAACAAATTAATACATGTCACAAAATATGAGAAATTATAATTATATTTCAAAATTGAACTTATGGATGATTTTTTGCATGAAATTTTATGAAAAACAAAAAATAGGTTTCATACATCTTATATAATTTCCAAAACAAAATTTAATTAATTCAAAGTTGTTTCAATAGTTATATTAATCATATGGTTTTTCTTCTTTTTGGGTGGTGAAGGGATGTGATTAGCTAAGCTTTAGGCTTAAAATGTATAGGTAGAAGTATCATCATTGAACCTTAAAAAGTAGTAGAATTTTTCTATTGTATGTGAAGTATGCCTCACCTTTGAGAAATTTTTGCCTCAATAGGGGAGGCGTTGGACCATAAGGTTCTTCATCACAAACCACAGTTGTGGTTAGTCTAACTCACTCCCAACCTCACACAAGGGACAAGACACTCTTCTAACATTAAACAAATCTAATTTCAGGTTGATGCGGACTTTCATTCATGTCCATGACATTAGTTGCCTGAAGCCCCTTTGACTTCATCGCACAAACGAACCCCATTTAGTTTCGAATGGAAGCCAAGTGTCTCACTCTTCATGCACATCACCAAGACATTGGTGTTGTCAAGGCACCAAGTCCTTGCCTTGCACTAGTTGCCAGATCTTAGGCCACTTTCCTAACTTTCTATCAAGGCACCAAGCACTTAACCATGAGTGGCACTTCTTTGTGTCGATCTCAATGCCTGGGCACCTTTTGGGCCAACATACATTTCCAAGGCACTTTCCCATGCATTAGTGTTTGCTCTTACCTAGCCAACACCCTAAATGCAGCTACAGTGAACCAGCACCCACCAGTGCACCATCAAGGATGGATGATATGTGATCAGGAAACAGTTTTCTGTTGGGTTCCAGTTCCCTAGCTAACCATGGTGGTTAGCTCAGCTGCTTTATTTAATACCTATCAACTAGGTAAGTAGTAAAAACAGCCCCTTCTTATTATGTATAAACTATCTACTTACCTAATAGTCCCCTATTTTGTTATTTACCTGTATACATGTTAGACTTACTTCTTTTGGAACGGGTTACCAAGATGAAACCAGGCAGTAACTTAGTTGAGGATCATCCACAACTGAGTCATAATGGGCATTCAGTGGATGGTGCATTGGTGGGTGCCGGTTCACAGTGGTCCCAAAATGCTAGCATGCTCTTTTGGCACAGGTCCACACTGCCTGAGTCCTCTTTCATTGCAACCTTTCAATGCCAGGGTGAGCCTCATTGGGTTCGCCCCAAGCTTGGCCCCTGTGTCACTTCGGTGTGCCTCATCAAATGGTGATGACCCTGCCTCACCCAGTGAGGCATGTCACTTACCCTCAGTAAAATTTCTGCCTCAATAGAGGATGGCAACTTGTATGTAAGGCTCCTCTGCTCCTCTCAAATGAAATCACAACCATACATTTCTAAAGAAAAATTCTCCCAATTCTTGACACCAGGTAAGGACCTGAAATGGGGCTGTTCTGGGAATTCTGGTCTAGCACCACCTCATGGAGGGCCCTCATTCCCTGAACAGCCCCATTGCTTCACAGCCTGTAAAGTCCAAATATTTCTGGATCACTTCTGTCTTCAGATCTTTGCCAATATGGATCTCATTGTTGATCCAGCACACTTCAAAGAAATCCATGGTGGATTGAAGTACACAGCATAAAGAAGTTCCACCTTGAAAGGGATTTCACAATTGTATTGTCTACAGAACCCCCTAAAGTGTGGAGGAAGGGCTGGTCCAGAGGGATTTATGTTGTTGGAGGGCATGGCAATGAGGCCACTAGGTAGGGTTTATGTTATGTTAGGGCATGGCAAGGAGGGTGGTCGGTAGGAAGGGGATATGGTGTTTAAGGGCATGGTGATGAGGGTGGTAAGCAAGAAGGGGTTGTGTTCATTGAGTGCATGGCAATGAGGGTGGAAGGTAGGAAGAAGTTATTTTTGTTTGAGGGTGGTAACTGCCCAGGAACACTATACCCTGCCTGTCCTTTTTCAACATAAGAACCTGCCTGACATAATCTGAATCTGTCAACCCTGGAGGCCAGCTTGTGGATTTCTGATGCACCTGCAAAATACCCAAAAAATAAAACTAAAAAAAGTCATGGTTTTTTGCTTGCCACAGTCAATGTTGGCTGCAGACCCAACTTTGAAATTTTGACTGACCTCTAGGTTGAGCAGGGTTTTTTCCCCTAACATGCCAAAATTCACAAAAATTTCCAACCCATATTTTCCAAGTCCCCCCCACCCCATTTACAAGTTTGGCCTATGGATCCGATAAATTGCTAAGAGTGAGGAGTACAAAGTGTCATTTGTATACAGCATAAGTTTTTACTACAAGTTGTTGCACTCTGAGAGTTCAACAATCAATCGATGAAAAAAGCCACCCATGTGTAAGTTTGTTTTCATATAACTGGGCCATTCATGCACACATCTTTCTTTGATCATTGGCATGAGAATCTCATCTATGAAATTGGGTGAAATAAATAATACTACAACTTACTTCTTATGCATTTGAATTATAAGGCCCCCAACATAGGCTTTCAAATACCTAGTGATCATTTCCACTCAATGTTTGTTTTATTTTTAAGTAGATAGGATAGGTAGGAAAATAGGTATTTAGTAAGTAAGCATATGTAAATAGATGTCAGGACATAGGTCAGGGGTAGTGGATTGTTAAGTTGTTAGTAGGTTGATAATAAAATTAGCAACTAAGCTAACTATAGAAACAGGAACCCAATGAAAAAGTCTCCTGTCCATCCATCATTCATCCATCCCTCATGGTGCACTGATAGAGTTGTTGGTTCACTTTGGCCAGGCTTTGAACGATGTTGATATAGAGTTTTCAAAATATGTTTTAGAGGAACACTGACTAATGCCACCTCCAGCTAAAACAGCAAATTATCATCATTTTATTGTGATAATTTTAAGGGCTTTTTAAGATTTTAGGGGAATAATTTTAGAGGGTTTTTCATTAAAACTGATTGATAGGCTGACGATGAGTGGGAACTGGACCACAAAGAGAATAATCCAATTTGGATTCCTTTCATGTCTTTGTTTGTGAGTAGGATGGCAAGTAAGCTGCCTGGGACCCAACTACTGACCATCTTTGCATGAGTGCAATGGCCCCCAAAGTAGTACTAATACTCAACATTCCAGACCATCTAGTAGTAGTTCACACTCCGGTTGGGGTTGGTTCAAATTATAGAAGAGTTGGGTGTTGGCCCATGGGTTGGGTGTACAAGCAATTGGACGAGCACAACAATAATCAGTTTGATGCCCACAATGACAAGATACCAAGAATCATTTGTGTTGTTGTAGAAGGCATATAGTTGACTGTACTCTTCATTGAGGTGTGTGGGGGAGGGGTGAGTGGTGGACAGAAGGAAGGAGGAACTCAATTTGCATCTGTATTATTTGCTTCAGCTTTTGTGAACCATATTCATCATTCCAAGGGGGATGCTTCTTCTTTTTCCCCTCTTTGAAAATGCCAAATTGGGTTCTGCACATTGTAAGAAGTTTTCACCTGGGGACATCATTTTCAACAGTTACACCAAAAAAAAAAAGAGGCTAAAAACACGTTTACTTAACTGCCTTTACACAAGAACTTTATTAACAAACACAAAAATCCTGAAATTTTTCACAAACAGAATCTGATTTTCCAACACCAACAATCTGCACAAAAAGCCAGTTGTCATTGATTATTCTTCCACTTCCCTCAGCAGATTATAAAACAAAATGGTTTGAGTTATTTGTGGATTACAATTTTGTAATAGTCCATACAAGAAGATTCTGTACATAAACAGCTCAGGTGTCAGAATTGAGATCCAATGTTCCAGAATAATCCATATCAGCCAGATTACATACTGGAATGGGGTAAAGCCCAGCCCATTCCAGAAGGTAAGAAAAGGGTATTAATATTGTTGTCTTAACCTTTGTATTATCCTCTGGAATAGGTTGGAACTGGCCTATTCCAGAGGGTAAGTCAAGGGTGTCAATATTCTTGTCTTACCCTTTGTCCTACCCTCTGGAATGGGCTGGAAATGGCCCATTCCAGAGGGTAATACAAATGGTATCAAGCCCCCCTTCCTCACTGGAATGGGCCCTGTTCAGGCACATATATCTGGGTAGGAACTAACATGGGTTTCGCCATATTAGAGGGGTGGGAGGGGGGGCGGAAGGGGAGATGCTAAATACCCGCGCCCCCCCCCCCCCAA
>Ga0209611_10014895_pt1 | contig 10267 bp, 4 predicted proteins | sample S1TSphgellanicum_3_FD_187693 | JGI IMG/M metagenome (GOLD analysis project Ga0209611, IMG submission 187693) | Host-associated microbial communities from peat moss isolated from Minnesota, USA - S1T2_Fc - Sphagnum magellanicum MG (SPAdes) (version 2) | ecosystem: Host-associated > Plants > Peat... | reverse complement strand
CCCCAAAAAAAAAAAAAAAAGAAAAAGAAAAAAAAGACGTTGTCTAATGAACCCACAAACACACCACTATGGATGGATGTTGCATGAAATGGTTGTAAAAGTGAGGTAAATTTCATTCATTGGATGGCCTCAAAAATGGGAAAACCGGGGTGGTGGCAAGGCACCCGGGTCACACTAGTATTAAAAGAAGAAGAGGACAGTCCAAACGAAAAAAAACCAGCCCACACAAAGAAGAGGCATAAAAAATTTAAAAAATCTTCCTCCCCTCCCCCCCAAACCCAAGATAAAGAGGGAGATGTTGCCTTCCCATTGGCACCATCCAACTATTCTACCCAAAAGAAATCCTCGCCTTTTTAACTTCAACGTGTGCATGTTTCAATGATTTGGGTACATAGTGAGGTACTTGTTCAATAATTACATGAGGCCATCCTAACTTTTTTTCTTCTTTTTAATAGACCCACTTTCATTTGCTCTTCACACCATGTTCTCAAACATCACTTAGTTCAGGGGAACCCAATTTTCTTTATTAAGACTCATTTTGATTGGCTCATCCTAAATTCTTTTTCCAAACATGTGGAACCTATAAATCGCCACCAACGCCTCCCAAAATGGAAGCCTATAGACTTTCTTGAAGAAAACCTAAACATAAAGCTTTTATACATGTAAGTTCACCTTCTCCCAAGTTCACCCCCTCTTTCCCTCACCCAAACCCCAAAGCAAAAAAAACAGGGAGCTTCATGAGCCTTCCCATCAACTATTCTTTCCAAAAGCGTTCATCACATTTTATCACCAAGGCTAATACTCCATTCAAAGAATGGGGTAAGACTATTCACCCCTCCTACCAATTAGTTATGATGACCACTCCAAGATTTTTATTTTTTTCAAGGACCCACCTTGATTGGTCTCTCACACAATTTCTTTAAATAATATTGGCTTATTTGAAAAATAAATATTTTTTCCCCCCCTTTCCTCATGTATGGTAGTGCTTATGTAGGTCTTTCCCTCACCAATATGGGCAAACATTATGGGATAAGTGACATTATTCTCTTGGTACTCACCCCACCTTCCCCCACCCCAAAATAGAAATAGCATTGCCACTTCACAGTTTTCTTCCTCACGATATGACAACTTTTTAAACTTCCATTAATATGTACCCTACATTGCATGTCAATTGCTGCAGATGGAGCAGTCTGTCCAGCAACATGGAGCAGTCCAGGAGCAACTTAAAGAAAATTACCCAATTCAAAGATCACCCTACCTATTGGGCTGAAAAATGGCAACCACTTTATGCAACCCCCAAATAATAGAGGAAAGGTAGAAGCTAGATCAAAACACGTACTCAAGAGCCCAACTCCTCAGCCCTCCCCCAAAAGACATTTCTTAGCCCCCCATTGAGAAATATCGTAATACTTTGGCCAATTCGACACATGTCTGTCATATAATTAATTAATTTTGAAATATTCATTTTCAAAAAATAGAATACTCGTGAAGATTCAATATTTTCTTTAGCATAATTTGTCACTTGAAAAAAAAATTAAAATTTTCAAAATTTCTGAAAATAATATAAACAGTGTGGAATTGGCAAGGTACTAGGGTAGGTCCACAAATGCCTATAACAGAACATATCAACCAATCAATTAGAAACCCTAGCCCACAACAAGTCTCTTACCCACTCATTTACCTATTTGAATTTTGTAACACATAGAGCTTATAGCTCCGTTATCATGTCTACCATGAATCAGCACCCACACTGGTACCCTGGTAACTTTGAAGGTGAGGCCTCTTAAGGCCATATTAAGCTCGAGAAATGTTAGATTTGTACTCAAAGACTCTAATTTAGTCTGAGAGGGGGATATTTACCATGTCAAGAAACAAATTTAAAAGGTTATTGGGATTTTATGATCGTACTAGGGTAACTAGGCACATGTCCAAACAAAACCTATAACCTAGTGTGGGTGCTGGTTCGCCCGAGGGATAATGAAGGTGCCAACATCACCCAAGCTGTTTTGCTTTTTTTATTGTTTTGAAAATTCGCCACTCTGCAAGATTAGGATTGTGTTTTTTTGGCAAATTTTCACACTGTGACAACAAATTTTTTTTGGTGATGTGACAAATACAAAAGGATTTTTTTATTTAAAAAAATGGGCCCAAGTGGCCATATTTAGACAGTGGGTTCCTTCGATGTCACCACTTCATAGGCAGAATCCCAAAATTTTCTACTTTCCTCTTTGAATCTTGCCAAATTTGGCTGAGTCCTCTTGTGGGAGGTCGCCAACCCACCTACTTTGCAATTTTTAAAAAAAAATCACATGTGAGACACACACAAAAAAAAATACAAAAAACGAAGTCCCCAAAGGAAAGTTTTGAGAAAGGGGAAAGAATGCAAATTTCTTCTTCAAGTGGCAATAATGATCTTAAACGGAAGAAGTTTGATAGAATGAAATCAAATAAAAAACAGTGTGAAATGGTATTGAGAATGTGTGGCCTCATATTGTTTCAATTTCCAATGGGAACATACCTCTTAGAAATGAACATGTAGTGTTTCTATTGACACAAACCTCTTAGTTGTAAAGAGGTAGAGTTTACAATGGCACATAACTCTTGGTTGTGAACAAGTTGTGTTCATCCATTTTAGTTTTTCATCCATTATTATGTCTAATTTATAATTATCATTCATCCATGTACACGTGGCAAAATATTCCTCCACATCATGATATATTATATGCCATGTGTCAAAGAATATTCTTATGATATTCTTTTGATGTTAACAAAATATTTTTAAAAAGATTTGGTCCTGCTCACCTGTTCATGCTTACTTGTTCACACTCATGTTCCCACATTCACCATTTAGCATCCTTATTACAAAGCATGAACAATAAAATTTTTGTGGGGGATCAATGGCTATGTATTGTAACTCAAGTTTTTGAAGGTAGAATGTTAGGTACAATACATGCAACTAAACTTCAAATGGAGTTTTTATATTGAGCTTGAAGGAGGCATAATTGTAATTGGAGTTCTTGTAAACATAATGCCACATAACAAAAATCATAACTTCTAAGATAAAGGGGTGTAATTACATGGCATTCTTCTATGATTGTTTCCCTTCTTTATGTGTCATGCATTGAGTACATTTGTTGCCTCCAAGATTATTGTGCATTTAATGGGGGTTGCTTCAAAATACAGGAAAATATTAGGAGTTAATTAAAAGGCATCTATACAATTTGGCCACTTCTATTTTCATAAAAAAAATCACCTACAACATAATTAAACAAAAATTTAAAAAAAACTATTTATTAAAAGGTTTATGGTCTACAAAATCCATTCATTTCATTGAACCACATTATTAAAAAAAACACTTATTTTATTCAATCCAAAAAATAAATGTTATGCACATAGCCTAGGCACTTACTTTCAATTCATGAAACTTTTTTTTGGGTTTCTTATACACATCACAAATTTATAAGTTTCATAAGTTCATTCCAAATCTATGCAAAATATGTTATTTTTTAGGTTCATATTGTTTCAACATGAATGTCGTGCATTATTTAAACATGGAAATCATGTGCACAACTTTTATGTGTAAATAACACAAATAAACATACAAGAATTGTGTTTAAATAATACAAATAGGCATATGATAGTTATGTTTAAACAATGCACATGACATCAATGTTCAAACAATACAAATAAGTGAATGACATCCGTGTCTATTCCATACAAACCTTTGAAATATTTTTTTTGCACGATTATTATTATTAAATTGTGACCCATGAAGTTTGTTATGTAGTCATCTCAATTGAGCACTACAACTTTTAGGTTTATACTTTTGTTTTTTCATTAGTTTGTGTAATTTCAACATTCTTTGTTTTTGGAACTAAAGTTGAGAAAAGAAAAGAAAATAATGGACCCACTCTTCAGTACCATAAACCAAGTTTTTCCATGCTTTGTTAGTGCAATGCAACATAAAAAATAAGAGCATTTGATCCTCCCATGAAGTAGTTTTACATATCTGGGTTTAGATGTTGTTTGTAATTATTTTATTCGATAGAATTGCAAAAAAAATCCCCATTGCATATTCATGACCTTCCACTGTTGGTGTAAAATTGCATACAAAAGGTAATCAATTAGAATTCCAAGTTATTAGTTTTCAATTATTTTGAGCTTCAATTTATGAAAATAGGACATGACAACAAAGAAAAAATTCCAACATTTCTTTCAATACATGTTGGCTCTTGGTTATGGAAGAACAATCAGCACAATATATTTCAAACAAGCTAAAAAAAAATGGTTGTACCTGGATGAACTCCGAAATATATTATAAAAATAATTATAACTAAGGACTTTAGATTTCAATGAGGATTGAATCCACTCAAGTAAGCAAAAAATATTTTGAATGATAATGTGGTATAGGATTACACAATAATGTATAGTGGTCCATTGATGTGGCACTTTAACCAATGGTCCATATATTTGATGATTTGAACGATCTAGTCCATTGACTTGATGCTTTGAGTGTTTTAGTTTAAGGTTTTAGTTTTTCAAATGATTTGGTTCATCAACACACAAGTTTGATCAATGACATTAGATGTTCTATTTGGCACATAGATATCCTTCATGTCTTGTTTTTATGGCATTTAAACCATACCTTCAAATGCTTGTCAAAGAAAATATCATGAAACAACTTCAACTTGCATGCCAGATACTTTAGCTGCAACAATGTGGAAGGTCATAACTTGGGAGTGAAATATGGTGCAATTGCCATTGAATACAAAATTTTGAATTCTCAAGATCATTAGAGTTCAAATATTGCTTACAAAAAACAACTTGTTTTGTTATGGTCTTATGTCAATGTGGTTATGTGCATTGAACTTTTTTCCCTTGAACTACATCCTTTGGTTGAATTAAGATGACATAGGTGTCAAGATATGTTGTTGTTACTTTGGGATAGTTGTTGTGATGTTGCTTGCCAATTCATTCGTTAAAATGTTTGACACAATAACTAGAATGTTATTTGATACAATTGTTGGAACTTATTTCTTCCAAGTGAGAAAAGAGAAATCCAAAGATGACTTTAATAAACTTCCATATAATGCCCAATTAGAATTTAGATTTGCCAAACTCTATAAGCATACAAACATCAATGACATGTGAAAAAATGTTAGCAAGGGGAAAGAAAATCAATACACATAGCCATTTTGGCACACTTAAACACATGTGATTGTACATGTTGCCTTAAGCTCCAATGTGCACAATCACCTTGAAAAGTTGTAGTGCATATGGTCTCCTTAGCACCTGTAACCCTCACTCTAATATGCTCAAGAGCACATGGTCACTCATTAAAGTTCAATGGCACACCATCTTTCTCTAAAGTTTCACAAATTTCTTGAAATCCATCAAGTTCACAACACTACAAGAAAATAATTAGTTGTAGGTGGTGCAATTTAATGGCGTTGCATGAAATTAAGCCAAGTATGTTTCAATGGAAAGAATTCAATGAAAGCGCATGATTATGACATTTGGTGGCTGAAAAATAATAAAAGCATATTAAATTTCCAACTAATTTTTAAAAAAATTGAATGAATCATTTTTAGTCCAATGGCCCAAACCTAAAGATCTAAAGATATTTGTATATACAACATATTCAAAATATTATAATGTACATATTGGATTCATTTGGTCTCAAAAATGGGGGACTTTCATTTCAACCTTCAAGAAACATTATAAAAGGAAAGTGAAATGGAAAAATAAAACCATGCCCACATGTAAAATCTCTTCCACTTTTATACGGTAGTGGTTTTTCTTTAAACAAACAAATTATTTCACCTTTATTGCTAAAAATAAAGGAAAAATCAAAATTTTAATTAATTTTCAACCAAAAAAACCTTTGAATGGACCTAGATTTAGTTGATGTATATCAATATTATTCCACACACAAAAATTCACTACGAAACTCCACTCATAATTTTAGTTTTGAAATATATTTGCATTTTTTAACATTTATTTGATACAAAATAATTCGTATGGTCAAATTCATAAATGTTTGGTTGAGTTTCTTTTTAAATAAACTAGCTTAAGTCTAAAGCTAATACAATATACTTGAAATGAACAAAAACAATCCATAATGTGATGTCCATATGTACCCAAAAAAATTGAATGCAAAATTTTTATGTTCGTGACTACAATGTTGAGGGGGTGTAATGTGCTTTCATCCACATTTGCTTTAAAATTGTAAGTAGGATTTAGATTTTTTACTTTGAATGTACCTATTGTTATTTTTAAAATCCTGTTATTGATAATAGCAGAAATTCCAAAAATTTGATGGGAATATAGAAAACCCCGTTGACAACCCCAAATACATATTTCACCAAAAACAGCCAAAAAGAGTTGACCGACCTAGTTTTAGGGTTCGAATATCAGAGTGCATACCAATGTTGCACGTTTAGGATTGCCATTTCCCTTCGTATCAATCTTGTTATGATTATGGGTTCAAGTTGTACCCATTTTCTTATTTTCAATTTGCACTTAAACTTTTCATGAGTGATGTTGGCTGCTCCCTTGCTGAACCTTCTTGAACATGTCTCTTGTTGCTTCATGTTTTCCAATGGCTGCAATCTGGTTTTCATATTTTAACCCTAATTGACTTAGTTATGCACAACATGGAGTGGATGAAACTCTAAAAATTCAACCCTAATGAGACACTGGATTTATACCAGAGTTGAATATTTATGCTAGTTGGTATCATATTGGTCATATTGATATTGATACCATTGCATCATGAAATTGGGTACCTTGAATTGTTGATACCAGAATGATATATGAGTTTGAGAAATACTCTGGTAATGGTACCAGTCTGGTACCTCATTTTAGGACAGACCTATATACCAGGACCGGGCTGGTATATCAAACGGTTGATACCAGACCGACACTGCTATAAACCAACTATTTACCTAGCAGTCACCTATTTTCCTACCTATGTACGTACATAAGACCAATTTAATTCAGACTAGGTCACCAAGGTGGAACCAGTTGAGGTTCATCCACAACTGAGTCATAATTGGCATCCAATGGATTCTGTGCTGGTGGACAACAAGCACCTTCTGACCTCAATTTATGTGCGAACCATGAACCTGAACCGGGAATTGGAGGAGTAAGGGATGAGTTCAAGAATAGGGAGGAAATGTAGGAGGAATCTATAAATATTTTTGGTTCAATTGAGTCATCTGAATCAATAGAACAGAAGTGAGAACGTTGCAGGGAACATAATTAGTACTTTCTTTGGCCAACCCAAAGGTGAAAACTGAGTTCGACTGTCTTGAGAATTCCCACAAGCTCCAAAGTTTCCAGTGATGCTGAGAAAATCACAGCACAAGATGGGAGTATAAGTACTCAGATACAGGCTCCCACAATACAGGGCTTTGTAATGTCTCCTCACTAGCCAATATTAATTTCATTGCATTCCGGCATGATAGTTGATGCTGGCATGCCACCCCCAATAGTCAAGCCCCTGCCGATTATATTGGGTAAGATGCAAGGCCAGCCCATTAGAGCAAGCTAGGTGATGCAGCCAACATAATGAGCAAGGGCGAGGGCATTCTATGACATTAAGGTATGGGGTGGCAGATTCAACCATTTAGAACACGATTATGTTCAAGAGTCACATTTTGGTCACTATTGTAGGTGTATGATCATCATTCATAGATTGTGTAAACAGACCTTAATGCCTTTGGAGTTGCTGTGAACCCTGACTTGTGAGAGTCTGGCTCTTGAACTATAAGACCACAGAGTTTTCCCCCCTCCAAAATTACCCTGGAAATACAGTATCATCGTTAAAGCCTCACTTGTAATGGTCAGTTACTCACGTTTGGCTGACATTTCGCTTGGGCCCACTACTGTTCTATCACAAGTACATCCCACGTGCTCTCTCTGTTTTGAGTGGCTCCTCCTCTGAGGGGGAGACTACAGAAGCATGCAGAGTTCATTTGGTCTCCCATTTCCAGGAGTATTTCCTATTTGAACAGTTGCTGGTTTGGAAGGAACGGCATACAAAGTCGGGGCTAGAGTGAACCAGCACCCACAGTGCACCACTTAGAATGGATGGTGAGTGGTCAGTACGGTTCCAGTCTCTAGGTAACAACAGTAGTTAGGCCAGTTTATCTCCTGTTGTAGTATTCACCTACTTTCCTAACTATCTCCCTACACACAGGACCTTCTTCTTATAAAATAGGCTACAAGAAACCAGAAATTAACTAAGTTGTGTTTCGTCCACAACTGAGACATAACTGGGCATCTAATGGATGGTGCAATAGTGGATGCTGGTTGATTATGGCCCAGAGCCAGTTCGCTGGCACCAAAAAGTCATGTGCCAGGGCAGAGACATCAAGCAATGAGCTACATGTTATTTACAAGTCTTGGAAGCTATTCTCAATGTACCTAATGTAACTATGGAAGTCATGCTTTTACAATTACTTTGACTCCTTTGAATGTACCTTTTTTGACTTGTGAGAACTCCCTACATTATAATTTACACTTCATAATAATGTAGATAGTAAGTTGAGGTAGTAAGTTGATAAGTATCATAGACAAGTACCAAATGCATGTGCTTTCTATGTAGGAAGTAAGTAGGTGAGGTACTTTGTGGCTGCTACATAGAGAGATGCATGTCAATGGTTAGTACATAGTTAACCACCATGGGTACATAGTTAACCACTGCTGCTAGCCTTGCGACATGGATACAAGGAAAAAGTGTTCGCTGTTCACACACCATCTATCATCCTGCTGCTTGCATGGTGCCCTGGAGGATGGTGGGTGGTGGTTCACTCTGACCTGAAGACAGTGATACAGGAAGTGGGCAGGACATAATTGGTGCAGCCCTTGGTAAAGAGCTGGATCCCATCTTTCTACTAAGGTCCAGGACTGATCAGATATGTCTATCTGATCACAATCTCTCTGACGTGTCTAAGGTGTGGGATTGGTAAAAAAATAGCATAAACTGCCAGTCGGCCACAGTGAACCAGCACCCACCAGTGCACCATCCACTGGATGCCCATTATTACTCAGTTGTGGATGAACCTCAACTGAATTATTATTTGGTTTCACCTTGGTAACCAATTCTGTAGGAAATAGGTCTCATACATAGGTAGGTAGGAAAATAGGCAATTACTAGGTAAGTAGATGGTTTATCCATATGTAAGGGCTGTTTTTATTACCTACCTACTAATAACCTGCTCGTGGGTTGTTGGTAGGTAGGTAGTAAAAAAACAACTAAGCTAACCACCATGGTTAGCTAAGGAACTGGAACACAACAGAAAACTGTTTTCAGACCATTTATCATTCATCCTTCATGGTGCACTGGTGGTGCTGGATCAATAAATCTTTGGTTTCACCTCGGTAACCAATTCTGTATGAAACAGGTCTCATATATAAGTAAATTGGTAGGAAAATAGGTAACTACTAGGTAAATAGACGGGTTTTTACTACCTACTTACTAACAACCTGCTTGTGGGTTTTCAGTAGGTAGGTAGAAAAAAAAACAACTGAGCTAACGACCATGGTTAGCTAAGGAACTGGACCCAACAAAACTGTTTCCTGACCACTTACCATTCATTCTTCATGGTGCGCTGGTGGGTGCTGGTTCACTGTGGCCCTGCCGGTCCTGCCTATCACCGACCACAAGATTGCGTATCTTTTAGTATTTGTTGTACCGTCTTCTGGACCCGCTGTTTAGGCTTTTTTTTCGTTCTTAATTCTGCAAAACCTGCCCCCTTTACCGATTGTGCGGCAGGTAGATTCTGCGACGTTCTCAAGTGTTCCCTCCTGTATTTTCAACGGTTCCCTATCAATTAACGCCATGGAGCGGGCCATTAGTGGCGCATTCTGCCAGGAGAGAAAAATATCTTAAAGAACCGAATTACTTAAAAGCTTTATCAGTACCAAGTTGAACCCACTCTCTTTCTCTGATTTCTGGAATCGTCACATTGACTTTGACCATGCAATAAGTTACTGTTTCACAGCAGAAGGACATATTGTATTCAGCGGATGGAGCACGGCACCTTGGGCGAGTCAGCACGTCAGCACCCACGTTGGTACCATGGTAAAAATCCCAAAATCCATTTAAATTATTTCAAAATTGTACAAATATCCCATGCTTAGGCTAAAATTTCAGGGTCTCTGAGTTCAAATCTAACATTTTCTGGGCTTAAATATGGCCACTAAGAGGCCTCGATCATCACTCAAAGAGGTGAAGGTACCAACATGGGTGCTGGTTCAC
>Ga0209611_10014894_pt1 | contig 10267 bp, 10 predicted proteins | sample S1TSphgellanicum_3_FD_187693 | JGI IMG/M metagenome (GOLD analysis project Ga0209611, IMG submission 187693) | Host-associated microbial communities from peat moss isolated from Minnesota, USA - S1T2_Fc - Sphagnum magellanicum MG (SPAdes) (version 2) | ecosystem: Host-associated > Plants > Peat... | reverse complement strand
GGAGTGTTTTGCATTTGTGTATAACAAGCTTGCGTTTTTTGTTTCCTGGCATTGGGTTGTCTCTAGTTTCTGAATATCTATCTTCTGATTTTGATGATTTGTGATTATAATCCTAACTAGGTGCAAGATAATAATCCTAACTAATATTAGTATGTACATGCCAAATAATAGTATTAGTATATTGGTGCAAATTATGGGGATTTAATGGAACCAGGTTCCAATAACTTTGTGTTGGTAATGAGGTGGAAAACTGGTGTTTCCTAACAAGCTAAAAATTGAGAGGGTAGTTAGTAGTCACTAGCCAGCTAAACCTGTTTGTGCTGGCCCTTCATCCAACAAGTCACAGGACAAAATGGACATCCCAAAGATCCATTAGTCCTCAATCTTTAGTGGCACATCATCTCGGGTCGTCTGATCTTGTACCCCAATCCATTTGGCACATCAATTAGACCCTCGATAACAAGTTTGAGGTGACACTAGGGAAGGCATCTCAATTCCTTTGGCCCTAACGGCTCTGTGTTTTATCTTCCTTTCTCTTTTTCTCTTCGTCTCTTTGGCTGTCTGTCAATTCTCATGTGGTGAGCGGCTTGTGACCCTATCTGCGCAAATTGGGAGATTCGTTTTGAATTGCCATGAATCAATAACTACCACCTCGTGTGTGTCCATATCGTAAGGTGTTTCGATGCTATGCAATGGACAGGTTTTCCATGGCCATGGGCATAGCCCTCCTGAATAGAGCAGCCCTTTTTGCAACGACCTTAACCCAAGTGGTTAGGGAGTCCAAGTCCACAACTTGGTCCATTTGAGCAACAATGGAAGAAGGTGAAATGGGATGTTTCCCAAAAACTAGAAAGTAAGGAAAGAAATGAAATAAAGAGGCGTGTTTGGACATCCTATAACCCATGCCGATGTAAGGGAAGGCTAGGTCCCAATCCTCTTTGTTCCTAATGAAGCAAATCTTCTAAAGTCCCTTCTTGCATGTTTGAACCATCCTCTCTGCAAGGCCATCAACTTGGGGATGATCTCTTGAAATCCAGTGATGGTCAATGAGAGCATGGTCAAGTAGGTCTTGGAATTCTCCCTTGAATTCTGATCTTTGATTAGTAAAGCACTTAGCATAAGCCCTAAACCTACTTAGGACATGTTGTAAGAAAACATGGTTAGTGTTGTGTGATGATTTCTTCGGTAGCACAACAAGTTCGAACCACTTTGAAAATTATTCAATCATAATCATGATGTAGACATTACCTTTGGAGGTTTATGGTAACTCTCTAGCTAAATCACATGACCAGCGATAGAACATGCCCTGAATAAAGAATGGAAAAGCGTGAACTATCAAAAGGAAAAAGAAAATTTCACCCTATCACATTATTCATACCTAGCAATGATGTCTCAAACTTGAGCATACATACCTCTCCAATGGTAATGAGGAACGAGAAGGCTATAAATACATTTAATTCCAAAATGTCCAAGCTCCAAGTGTACCTTTTGAGTAAAACCAGGTCATTCATGTGGTGGAGGAACCACTATGTCGCCTAGTGGTAAGCATTGAATGAGGTGATTGTCACTCCATGAATAGCGTTTGGACCGTTGTTGTATGCGATCCTGATGATTTGATGTAACTTGGGGAGGGTATTCCCCATGCTGAAGAAACCTCAAAGTGTCCAAGTCCTCCCATATATCCACAATGGGATGTTCAACTAGGTTACATTGTGGTAGTGCAAGATAACTAAATGCATCAGATACATGTATTTTTGGAATTTAATCAAAGTCTTGCTTGGCTTTTGAGAAATCTTCAGAGGTAGTGAGGGGTTTCCGCGACATGGTATTTGCGTTCTGATGTGTAATATTAGGTCGATGAATAACCTTGAACTCATACTCCTGAAGTATAAGCGCCCAACGAGCTAATTTACCAGTAAGCTTATCATTGGTCATCAACCATTCTATAGGCTGGGGGTCGATATACAAAGTGAAATTGGTGGCATAAATATAAGGCCTGAAATGTATGATGACCCATACAACAGCAAGGCATTCCCCCTTGTATGAAGAGTAGTTGCTTTCAACTTTGTTGTTGCTTTGCGATGCATAGGCAATAACATATTCCTTGCCTTCCTCATCAAGTTGGCCAATAATAGTTCCAATACTAAGAACAGTCCAGTCAGTGTGTAGAATGAAAACCTTGTTGAAATCAAGTTTTCTGAGAATGAGGAACTTTGAAAGATTTTCCTCGAGTGTGTTGAAAGCTTCTTGAGCTTCATCACTCCATGTCCAAGCAACATCCTTCTTTAACAATGCATAGAGAGGATGAGCAATAGTATTGAAGTCTTGGACATAAATCCTATAATAATTACATAGTCCAATGAAGCTCCTCAAAGTGTGAACATCAATAGGATTGGGCATCTCCAAAATGGTTACGATTTTGGCCTAATGAGCCATAATACCATTTGGCAAAATTTTATGTCCAAGGTAGACTACTGAAGTGACAACAAACTCACATTTTTTAGGATGGATCTTCATATTGACCTCATGGAGCCTCTTGAATAACTCTTCAAGATGAGCCAAGTGCTGCAAGAGTCCCTTACTATGCACTAAGATGTCATCTATGTGACATTTCAAAAAATCTACCTTTTCGAGAACTTGGTCCATGATTCGTTGAAAGAAGACAGGTGCATTCTTCAATCCAAAAGGCATCACAAGCCATTCCCGCAGCTTGTTGCTTCCATGGAATGTCGTTTTCTTGCGATCTTTCATAGTGAGCATAATCTAATTGAAGCCTTGCCTCAGATCCATAATTGTAAAAATGTTTGAATCTCTAATGCTATCAAACAGTTCTTCAGGGATGGGCATGGGGTACCTGTCCTGAGGTGTAACTAGGTTCAAAGGCTTATAATCCTCGCACATCCTTTTCTCAATCCATAATCCAGCTGAATCTTTTTTTGCTAGCATTACTATAGCGATTACGAAATCAAAACTTGATGGCTAAATGAGACCAGCTTCGTGGAGCTCTTTGCATCTTTCATCTACCAGTTCCCACTCATGTTTGCTCAACCTATGCATCCTCTGATAGACAAGTGTGTCATTTGTAAGGTCTATAGAGAACTGCATGGTCTTACACCTACCTAAGTTTTTCATTGAGAATGTGAACACATTTTCATATTTCATTAGCAAATCTATGACTTGGTTTCTCTCCTTCTTGGTGAGCTGGTTCCCCATAACGAAAGGGTAGTTGGAAACACATGGAATGGAATTGGAAAGTGTGTTTGAAGAACCTGGTGTATTGGGTTCTCCACTATCCAATTATGTAGATTTATAGAGGGTTGTAATTGTTTCTCTAGAAGCTAATGTACCTCCAGGTGTATCAGAAACAACTTGGGTCAAATTACATGGTACCTCCTCCCCCCCAACACTAATAGTGAAATGTAGAGTGTTGAAGATAAGCAAGTGTACTTGGTTGGGGTGCCATGTGGTTACATGGCCAAAACTGTAAGCTGATTGAATCAGTGTTGGTGCTATGTACATTTGAAAAAATACAATCTAGTCATCTTGGTGTGACTAATAGTGCATGTTTAGAACCCCATAGCTTTTTTTCTTTCTTCTGAACTTGGTTCATCCTAAGTGGTTGAAGCATGACAATATACCAAGCTTGGTCCATCTCCCTAAAAGGCATGTGCTCCTGGGAAGGAAACAAAGGTGGGCCAAACACCTCTTGGTTTTCCTATTATATTCGTAGGAAACTAAGGAGGTTTCTTTTGCTTTGTAACTAGTTGGCAGGAGTTTTGATCATCCAATACGTGAGAAACTTGTAGGTTGGGGTCTCTGATGGTGTATCTCAAAGCCAATTGTAGCACTGAAAGTGGTGCAAGGTTGGTCCACTAGTTGTGCAGTCGGTGCACATAAAAATCGCATTATGTCGCGTCGAGTAGGAGTGGTTTTCCAAGGTAGTGCTTGACTATCGTGTAATGTTTTTGGATTTTCTCCTTTTGGTCAAACTAAGAAGGGGTGTTCTCAATTATATATCTAACCACAAGAAAAATAGATTAAACCTAAGTGATCAATTGTACCATGTCCATGAAGAGACTAAATCTTGTGTCATTCAAGCCTTCTCCAAATCCAGTCGTTGAAAATCCTTGACACTCCCAATCTGAAATGATGAGGTCCACCGGGCCAAGTAATTCCATATGCTTCTTTTGAATTAGTTGTATGTCAAAGGGCAAGACAGTGAAGCTAACCTTCTATGCGGTGGTTGCAAACTGTTGTGGAAATCTGGTTATGAGCTCCATCATTCTTGATGTTGCCACTTGCCTTGTAATAGGATCAATCTCTACATAGAAAGATTTTTGAACCACCATCCCTGACTATAGTAGGGCTTCGAGACTTGTACCAATACCACTAAAGAGTTCTAGTAATGTACTACCCTCATTAGGCGGTGTCCAGGTGATTAGTTGAGGAAGTATTGGCTTAATCGGTTCACCATGGCTTCCCATGCTCTCAAAATTAGCCAGAGCTTTGACCAAGAGCTCGCGAGCTACTTTGAATCTCTGTAAAACCTCTAGTTTGTGTTGAGTGTTAGTAGGAACCACCCTCAAGCTTTTAGTAGCTTGAGCATAAGCTGTCTCCTCCTCATCTCCTTCTATCCACTTGTGGTTAGCTTGTTGGATGTAGGAAATAGTGTGTACTTCCTTGAGCATACAATGGTGAGCCATAGGATTATGGTTCCCATGTAAATCAAAGGGTATGTATCCTAGGTGGTGGCCATTAGTCTCCCAATCCACTTAGTGCTCGAACTAGTTGTCAATTTTGAAACCTGGTGGAAATAGGGCCTCTCGCCCAATGAGCACATTGTAATTAGTGGCATTGGTGACTAAACATCTGATATGTAAGCAAAGCTCCTGATGTGTACCTTTCTGGAAATTAAGTGCAATCAAATCCGAGCTCTCCCCAAGTACCTCCTTTACGCTCCCACTAGCGATGCGAATTTGCCACATTAGATTTCCGTAGTTTGGAGTCAAGCATGCCCATCTTTTTGGCGAATTGAACTCCAAAAATCACTAGTTGGGCACCTGTAGTAAGAAGTACCACTCTGGGTGTATGTTCTCCCAACTAGATTGCTGAGTCAGTATTGTTGACAATGGCAACTCCGGTGGCGATGGAAGTTTTCTCACTAGGCACCACCTTCGGAAATGAGTGAAATACTTTGTGAAAATAATGGCTATCCACAACACTTTTGTTAAGTAACAAATCCACAAGTGAGGTGTTCTTCATTCCCTTCTAATATGTGAATGTAGAATCAAAGGTAGGAAAACTCACTAGTTTAACCATGCTAAAACTAGTAACTAGATTATGAATGCCAATTGTACCACGTGAACTAATTGAGTATCTTTCCAAGGTGTTGGATGGGACCCCTGTAGCATGTGGATCAGGGATTGGTAGAGGACCTGATGTACTGTTTAGAATATCCTATAATACTGTAATTATGTCCATGGTGCTTAACTTCAAATCTTGAAAACAAAACAACAATGTACTCACAAGCTTTTGCGCCACTTCATGCATTTGAAATTAGCACTCCATAAGCTGATAAGTGGAAAATTGTGTGTTTTCCTTATGTACATGTACTCCTAGGACATGGGAATTTGATGCCCTAGCAGCTTGTGGTGTAGTAGTCTCTCCCCCCTCACCAACAAGGTGCATTCTTCTTCCGTGTTGAAAGGACAAAAAGATTGTGGCATGACTGTTCAGGCTCCTCTAGCCCTGGTAATAGGACTTAACCAAATGTGAATCCATTAGTCTGAATTACCTGTCTAGTGGTAGAAACTTTGGGTGCCATAGTAGCATCTTGTGTCGTGACATAGGAAGGGCAAAAAGAAATAGCAAATTCTAGTGTGAGACTAGAATTGTGTGCATTGGAAATAACATACTCCCCAACCATGGTATCATGTGGGAGGCCATAGAACGACATAGGAGGTCCCTCCTATGATCCTGAACCTTGTACAGGTTGGGCATGACTAGCTGGTTGGGAAGAATTGCCTTTTAGATTTGCAAGTTGGGCCCTCAATGATTCGATTTCATTTTGTAGAGTTTGAACTTGAATGGCATGGGCTTGAAGCACCTCCTTCTTGTTAGCATTGTGTTCCTTCTTCTTAACATTCTTATTGGAATTATCGTTGGTGGGGAAAGCTTAAGTGAAAGGTTGAGGTGCATTGGCTTTTGGTTGAAGGGTAGTGGAAGATGCTGGCAAATTTTGTTGTGATAATCGGAGTTCCTTCCTTTCCAGGAACCTGGCAAAACAAACACCTTCATGATGTCCTTCTTTCCCACAATAATCACAAAAAAAATCTTCGAAAGGAATGTTTCACTCACTTGCTTTGTGGGCAAGATTACAAGAGTAGTTCCAAGAAGGTAGGATGGGTGCAGCCCAATGCACTACTTTAGCCCATGAAAAAGAATGTGATGATCTGATTGGTGCAACTAGTGGAGGCTGAGGCCTTGAACGTGAGAGAGGCCTCATAGTACGAGCCTCATAATGTGCATGATCTAGTTCCAACTTTTTAAAAATGTTGTACACATCTAGCAAAGTGTATGAGTCTCCAAATTCTACAAAAACTTGTTGCAAAACTTACGCATGGAGTGTCGAAATACCTTCTAATGAATGAAAATACCAATGGGCAACTTCAAGGTCTGTGATGCTATGAATATCTTCTTTAAGCTTGAGAAGGCTCCTATATAGCATCTTGAAGGTTTCATCCTTCTGCCGAGAAAAAATGGCAAGCTGTAAATTTTTTTTAGAATTCTTAATCGAAAATTCCAGTTTAAGAACTCAAAAGCATTCCCCCACTGGATTAATAAAAGCTTGCGCATCGATGGTGGGAGGAATGTTTGTAGTAGCAACAATGAATTGTTGAGGAGAAATGTTTACTAAAGTAGGTACTAGATCTGGATTATTAGGCATAGTCCCATGATGTACATTGGTAGCTTGCAGTGCAGTTTAAGAGGTGGTGGCAATGGCTATGGCATAAGCTGGATTGGGGATTTGGGTGACACCCAAAATTCTTAGAAAATGTTGTTCGTAGACATCTAATGCCTCATAGTGCACAAAACAGGCCAATTGTTTGAATGCGAATGCCTTGGTGTAATTAGTGCCATACTTGAGCTCCAATTCAAAGACCACAATTGAAAAAGTTACCTTGAACTCCCTCAAAGAAATATTACTTCGCCTTCCACTGAACTTTTCAGTTCCCCCAAAGGAACTCCTGACCTCCATGGTGTATATGGGTGTAAAGTAACGACTTGCAACGGAATATACGATGATGGTGTGAAAGCAGGTGTGGCAACAAGCATACCCCATTGATGAGCCCCTCCAAATGGGCTCTGATGTACCGTTAATGTAATGTAACTTGAACTTGAATTCTTGGTAGGGGTTGTACTGGATGATGGTGATGTTGTAGATGTTTAATGGTACCATCGTGAAAATTGTGAGCTTAAAAAAATCGGCTCAAAGGATTGTGTGTTACTTCATAGCTGATACCTGGGCTCTAATTGAACGGTAGTGTTCTCATCATTCAAGGACATGCTGTTGTCCCATGCCCAAAATTTTGTAACAATACAAAGTTCTACCTAAATGTTTTAACACAAGGTATAGTTTGAAAAATATGATGTGCTGTTGAGATGTTAAATGGAGGTCAAACGGACATTAGATGGAGGTTAAACGGACATCGAACGAAGGCCAAACAAAAGTCAAACAAACGTCGAACGTAATGACATGATGATGGAACATAGGATGTAAGATAGTAGAATGCAGGACGCAAGACAGAAAGACACAAGACGACAAGACGTAAGACAGCAGTTCGACGAAAAAAAGTCCAACGGACATTTGACAAAAGTTGGACGAAAGTTTGACTGACGTTGGATGAAAGTTCAACGAAAGTCTAACAAATCGTCAAACGAAAGTCTGACGAAAGTCCAATGAATTGTCAGATAGAAATTCGACGAAAATAAGATGGACAAAGGTCGAGCGCCACTATAGTAATTGTGGCACGACTATGGCCGCGCCTCTGCAACTCACTACGTTACAGCGATGGCAAGTGGCACAAAATAAGCAACACAACATCGGAGGTCATGGCACTATAGAATGCCTGTGAGTTCCGCAACAATGGCCGATGACAACGCAACCTTACAACGCTGCAACTCATAACGGTGCAAACATTACAACTTGCAGTGTTGCAAAAGCTATAGGTCGTGACATTGTAAGCTTGCGGTGCTCGAATTCATGTCACGGCAACATTGCAAGCTCCCGGGGCTACAATTCGTGTTGTGGCGGCATTGCTCGGCAGTGATGGCGAGTGCTGCAACCAAAATTTTATTTTCTTTTATATTTATTTTTTACTCGACAGCTTCAAGAGAGAAAAAGAAAGCGAGAAAGAGAAAAAGGAAAGAGAGCTTTGAAACCTGCTTTAGGATCCCAGCTTAGTTGGTTAGCAAAAATGTAACAACACAAGCTCCTTCCTATAACATCGCAAGCTCCCTCCAATGGCAATAATAACACCAGTAGTAGCAACACTAGCAGTAGGAGTAGCAATAGCAACACTAGTAGCAACGGCAACTCAAGAACTCAAAGGTGAAATAAATTTGTCACTTTCAACATGAAACAATAAAAAGTAGAGTATTTTTGTAATTAAATTTCAAAGAAGAAATGAACATGTAGTGTATGTAGATGGTGGCCATGCAATAACCACCATGAGCATCTATAAATCCAATCTAATTATGGAAGAAACTCTCTTGATAAAACAATTTTAGAAAAATTTAAAAGAGAAAGGAAGGGCTTGGCCTTTTATACAACCACCAACAAACTAAAACCCTAAGTACTTAATAGCGTATAATCACCTAAAACCATACATTAGCCCTAAAAGTGCACATTAACCCTAAAAGGCATGATGGGCATGTCTGTAACTAGCCATCATGTATGAAGCCATGTACGGGCATGACACACAATCAACATTGAACAATATGATTTATGATTTGATTTTGTTATTTAGTCATGTAATCGATCAAACCCAAAATCATAATTTTTAGAAGATGAAAATTTCACAAAATCATCATATTCCATGATGATGGAAGAATTTGAATATTGTAATTTACTTAGACAATTAAATGAAGAACAAAGATTAATATTTGATGATGTTATGCATAGAAAGCAATTATACTTTGATACATCGATATGTTTATTTTTGACAGGGGGTGTGACACGCCCCCTAGCTCCTTGATAGACTCCAAATGTGAGTCTAAAGTGAAAACAGTGGAAAGGCAAAGAGTCGGGGCACGCTCCTTGGTTTACAACACTTTGGGGGGGGTAAAAGGGTAAACTCGGACTCACAAGACTCACCATGGCCCGGATTTGGGGGAAGCCACCACCTTCCCCCTTATAGTATACTCTATGCCTCTCCACAAGGCCCACATCCAAATGGTTTTTTTGTCCCGAGACTTCCAAGTGGGAGTCTCAAAATTGCCAAAGTTGAGACTCCCGCAACTTTGGGGCCCCATAACTTTTTGTGTGGACCTCCAATTAAGATGAGGTCTAAAACAAAGTTGTAGCCCTTGTCGAGAGCTTTCCAACGGTATGTCGCACGCCACTTTCACACACGAAAATTGGGTCGATTCCCGACTTTTAGTGGTCGAGAGTCAAACTATCAATTTGATTCCGACCTTTCTTTTGGCCATAGCTTGTGTTTTAGATGTTCAAATGGGTGATGCGAGCCCATTTTAGACATCTAAGTTTCAATAGCATTCCAATGATATAAAAAACTTTTCAAACTAATGGGTTTTGAACTTTATAATCACTCCTAGAAAATTTGAGAGTTTTTCGAGACTCCAACTCCCCAAGTGAGAGTTGCCTTGAGAGTGTGAGGGTTCATTCTCTCACACTTTCTTGCACTCCTGGAGCATAAGATGCGTCTCTTAGGTCTCCCTTTTGTTTCGCCCCCCTTACAAGCCTTTTGCCTTGGTCGCGAACCCAAGGTTAGGGTCGTGATAAGGTGATAGAACTGGTAAAACTTTTACATTGAAACTCATAAATCAAGGATTATTATGATTATACAATAGAAACATATATTCTGACTTAATTAAAACCAAGGTTTTATTTATGGCATTAATAGATAAAATTATTTTCAATATTAATAGTTTAACAATACATTCAACATTGAACATACCTATCCAACAATCCTTATCTAGTTTACTAAACTTATCATCATATTCATTAAATAGGCTTACATGTCGA
>Ga0209611_10014892_pt1 | contig 10268 bp, 8 predicted proteins | sample S1TSphgellanicum_3_FD_187693 | JGI IMG/M metagenome (GOLD analysis project Ga0209611, IMG submission 187693) | Host-associated microbial communities from peat moss isolated from Minnesota, USA - S1T2_Fc - Sphagnum magellanicum MG (SPAdes) (version 2) | ecosystem: Host-associated > Plants > Peat... | reverse complement strand
AAGGACCCAAATGTGGGTCCAAATGGAACACAGCGGAAGAGGGAGGAGTCGGGGCTCGCTTCCTAGCTCACAACACTTTGAGGGGTAGAGGGGCGTGTTGGAGCTCCGGGATGGGACTAGGAAGAGTTGACAAGCTTCACTCACTCACACAGGCCTGCACACAACCCACACAAAATGGTTAGTGCATAGTTGGAGCACACTTGGTGCTAGGACCAGCCACAGGCAACACGGACACACAAGACTCACCACGGCCCGAACTTGGGGGAAGCCACCACCTTCCTCCTTATAGTATACTCTGCACCTCTCCGTGGAGGCTACATCCAAATGGCTCTTTTTCCCGGGACTCCCAAGTTGGAGTCCCAAAACTGTCCCGGGTTGGAGTCCCGCGACTTTGGGACCTCATAACTCCCGACTGCAAAATCCGATCAAAGTGAGGTCTAAAACAAAGTTGTAGCTCTTGTCGAGAGCTTTCCAACGCCATGTTGCACTCTAGAATCGGATGTCGGGAAGAGGTCGATTCCTAACTTTTAGTGGTCGAGAGTCAAACTGCCAGTTTGACTCCCGGCCCTTCTTTTGCCCATAACTTGGGCTGCAGATGTCTAAATGGCTCATGCGAGGCCATTTTGGACATCTACACTTCAAGACCTTTCCAATGAGACCAAGAACACTCTAATGCAATGCAAGGAGATTCGACCCTTCAAATCGAGCTCTGAGTTTTCGGGAGTCCCGGAGGACTCCTTTTTCCCACTTTCGGGAGTGGGAGTTGCATTCTCACACTTAGCCCTAAAGTGGGGTTGTGACACCCTCACACTTTCTTACACTTCCGGGAGTATGTGATGTGACTCCCCGGCTTCCTCTTGGCCCGCACCCTTGCAATGCCTTTGCCTTGACTCCCGGGCTTCCTTCCTCTTGGCCCGCAACCTTGCAACCCCTTTGCTTTGGTCGCGAGCCCAAAGCTAGGGTTGCGACAGTAAATCATCAAACATGCATTCATTAATTGATTTTATAGGATATGCATACTAGACTAGGAATCCATCTACAAACAACCTTTCTAAGTCTGTCATGAGAGGTTTCAAAAATGTTGTCAAAACGTGGGGGTTAGCTTGTTGATTATTTTTTCTGAACTTGATGGAATGAACATAATAGGAATATGTCATACCCATATGCATGGCCTCATACATGACGGTCAGTTACAAGCATGCCAATCATGCCTTTTAGGGTTAATGGACATTTTTAGGTTACTATACGCTATTAGGTGTTTTCGGGTTATGGTTTGTTTAAGGTTTCAGCTTGTGGCGGCTATATAAAAGGCCAAGCTCTTCCCTTCTTTTGTTAGTTTTTCTAGAATTCCTTTGTCAGGGAAAGTTTCCTCCATAGTCAGACTGGATTTCTAGATGCTCACGATGGCTATTACACGGCCATTATTTACATACACTACGTTTTATTTCCTTCTTTGCAATTTAATTCTAGAAAAACTATTCTGTGTCACTTAATGTTGAAAGCGATAGATTTTTCTGGGCTTTGAATTATTGGGTTTCTTTTGCTGTTAGTGTTATTGTTGTTGTTGGTGTTGTTAGTGTTGTTGTTATAATTGTTGCTGCCCTGAAGATCGACAGGCTTGAAAAGCTCCCCATGAGCTCTCATTTACTACATCTTCGGAGAAGAATTCATGACTAATGGACTAACTCCATCATCAGATGCTTATTGGAAGTTATTGTCGAAAGAAGAAGGATTCGCTAGACACAAGTCCATTGATGCTACAGCACCAAAAGAAGAAGTTGTTGATTCATGGCGTGATTTCATCATCCCGCTTGCAATAGCAGAACTAAAGACGTTGTTGTCGTTATAGCAGCTACCAGACCTTTGATCATGTAGTCGTTTCCAAAAATTGAAACCATGCACACGTTCGTGCGAGTTGCAAGCTAGGTACATTAGCTGCCCATCATTGTAGGACAAAGCTTGCTATTGTTATTGATTGAAACTTGAGCTAAGGGGATTAATCTACAAAGACAAATTAGATTCCATTCTTCTACGGTAAACTCTTCCACGTCTACAGTCTTCACCACTTCAGGAGCAAAAGTGAGCGCCAAAAAGACAACAAGCAAATGGGAAGAAAATAAATAAATAAATTTTGCTTTCACACGCCATTGCTGCAGATCGCCCAATTTGCAACGTCACGAGTTATAACCCCACGATCTGCAACGTCACAAGATGTAATTCGCCCGATCTGCATTGTCGCGAGTCACAATGCCACAATTTGCAAAGCAATGTCCATCACGAGCTACAACGGCAATGTCACGAACTACAACGCCACGAATTGCAATGCCGCGACTTGCAATGCCATAAGTTGCAACGTCGCAAATTGCAATGTCGTGAGTTGCAATGCCTTAAGCTACAGCGCGACATTTGTCACATTGTCGCCCGCCATTGCCGTGGAGCTCACACACACCACATAGCATTATGGTCGTTGCATCGAATCCACCATCGCTACAAAGTTCACAGGTGCTTTGAAGCATTGTGGTGTCCACAGCATCATTTGTCATGTTGCCGCAATTCGATTTTTGTCCGACGTTCATTGAACTTTCATCTAACTTCCGTTCGATTTTCGTCCGACTTCCATCTGACGTCCATCTACCTTCCGTTTGTTGTCCATCCACCATCCATTCGACTTCCATTCGTCGTTCGTCCACCATCCGTCCATTATCCGTCCGTTATTCATCCAACACGCATTCGACATCCGTCCGACTTCCATCTGACTTCCATCCAATTTCATCTATCCAACCCTTTCTGTCCATTAATGTCCATGCATCGTCGTTCATCCCCATCAACGCACCGTATTCTTCAAACCATATGTTGTGTTAGAACTTTGTAACTAGTGCTCTATATTATTACAAAATTTTGGGGCATGGGACAACACCATGTCCTCGGATGATGAGAGCATTATTGTCCAACCAGAGCCAAGGTATCAGCTACGAAATAACACACAATCATTTGAGTTAATTTTTTTAAATTGATGATCTTCACAATGATACCATCAAACGTCTACAGCACCACCGTGATCTAACACAACTCCTACCAAGAATTCAAGTTTAGGTTACATTACATCAACGGTACATCAAAGTCCATTTGGAGGGGTTAATTAATGGGGTATGCCTACGATCGCACCAACTTTCACACCATCACCGTATATTCTATTGCAAGCCGTTTCCTCTACACCCATAGACACCATGGAAGTCAACAATTCCTCTCAGAGAATTGAAAAGTTTAGCAAAAGGCCAGGTACCATTTCTTTGAAGGAAGTTAACGCAACTTTCTCAACTATGGTTTATGAATTAAAGTTGAAGTATGGCATTAATTACAACAAGGCGTTCGTATTCAAACAATTAGCCTGTTATGTGCACTATGAGGCATTGGATGTCGACAAGCAACATTTTCCGAGGATTTTGGGTGTCACCCAAATCCCCAGTCTAACTTATGCCACAGCCATTGCCACCGCTTCTCAAGTTGCACTGTAAGCTACCATTACACATCATGGGACTATGCCCAATAATCCAAATTCGGTACCTACTTTAGTTTATTTTTTTCCTTAACAACTCATTGTTGTTGCTGCAAACATTCTTCCCACCATGGATGCACCAGCTTTTGCTAATCCAATGAGGGAATTCTTTCGAGTTCTTAAGGTGGAATTTCTAATGAAGAGTTCTGAAAAAATTCTCCAGTTCATCACCTGTTCTCGGCAAAAAGATGAAACCCTCAAGATGCTCTACAAGAGGTTTCTCAAGGTTAAAGAGGATACTCAGAGCATCATAGACCTGGAACTGCCCATCGGTATCTTTGTTCGTTGGAAAGTACTCCAACACTCCATGCACAGGTTTTGTAACAGGTTTTTACAAAATTTAGAAATTCGTTCACTTTGCTAGATGTGTATAACATTTCTAAAAAGCTGGAACTAGCTCATGCGTGCTATGAGGCCTCCATCACGTTCATGGTCTCAACCCCTACCAGCTACGCAACCAAATCATCACATTCTTCTTCAAGGGCTAAAGTAGTGCAATTGGCTGCACCCATCCTACCTTTTTGTAACTACTGTGGCAATCCTACCCACAAAACTAGTGAATGTAACATTCCTTTCGAAGATCTCTTTTGTGATTATTGTGGGAAAGAAGGACATCATGAAGCTATATGTTTTGCCAAATTCCCAAAATGAAAGTAATTCCGATTACCACGGCAAAATCTGTCAGCATCTTCTGCTGCCCCTCAACCAAAAGCCAAGGCACCTCAACCTTCCACTCAAGCTTTCCCCACCAAGGGTAATTCCAGTAAGAATGCTAAGAAGAAGGAACACAATGTTGACAAGAGAGAGGTGCTTCAAGCCCATGTTGCCCTACAGATGCACACAAAGTATATTAATGCATGACAAGAAACACTAAGTTTGATGGTTTTTATTTACATTTTATTGGACCTTATCAAATCTCTAACAATTGGTTATTAATTAGTTTATTAGCTTTGGTTCCTGCAACATTTATGGATCTAAATAGGTTTATTTTGTTAGTAACTGGAGCCTAAATTTTTGGACATGTGTTGCAAGTTTACGTTTACTCAAGGAAAAATATGAGGTTGCCAATTATCTAATTATCTAATTATATATACAATTGGAAGTGACCGAACAAAACTATTTTTTTCAAAACCTAAAAAAAACTTTGCTAATATAAATGTTCTAGAGACTTACTTTCAACATGCGCCTTTAAACATTGATAAAAGTTGAACACTTTGAACATGGAAACCTATAATAATTTGTATCTAAATCCCAATGTTGAAACAATTCTTCACATTTTCGAGTTGGAGGAAATGTTCAAAAAGAGTGGGAACATTTTTTGTTGGGACAAATTACAAGGGCCTCCCACTCCCCTTCAAGATTCCAAAATGCCTAATACTCATGAAACTTGTTACCATCAAAATGCTCTTCAATAACTTTTAGCAAAACCTTAGGAAATTTCCCTAACCACCTATCCTTAGCTCTCCATGTCATCAACATCTTCTCACAAATATTCCTACCTTTACACAAGCTTGCTAACAAGGGTTTGATAGGCATGTAATCATAAGCTAATATGTGTTTTTCCATTTGTAATCAAATTGGGCACCTATGAAAACATCCTAAACAATCTGTCGCAACCCCACTTTGGGCAAAGTGGGAGAATGCAACTCCCACTCCCAAAAGTGGGAGACTTGGAGTCCCCTGAGACTCCCAAAAACTTAGAAGACGATTTGAAGGGTCAAATCTCCTTGCATTGGTGCGCTCTTTATGTCATTGGAAAGATCTCAAAGTCTAGTTGTCCAAAATGGCCTCGCATGAGCCATTTGGACATTTGCAGCTCAAGTTATGGGCAAAAGAAGGGCCGGGAGTCAAACTGGCAGTTTGACTCCCAACCACTAAAAGTCAGGAATCGACCTCTTCCTGACATCCGATTCTAGAGTGCGACATAGCGTTGGAAAGCTCTTGACGAGAGCTACAACTTTGTTTTAGACTTCACCTTGATCGGATTCTACAATCGGGAGTTATGAGCTCCCAAAATTGCGGGACTCCAACCTGGGGACAGTTTCGGGACTCCAACTTGAGAGTCCCGGGAAAAAGAGCCATTCGGATGTAGCCTCTGCGGTGAGACGCAGAGAATAATATATGAGGGAAGGTGGTGGCTTCCCGCGAGTCCGGGCCATGGTGAGTCTTGTGTGTCGAAGTGCCCGTGGTTTGTCCCAACACCCAAGGGTGTTCCCGAATGCTAACTAACCCTCTTGTGATTGGTTTTGGATGCAGATTTAAGCTTGATAATCTAGTCCCTCTTCCTAGTTTAATCCCAGGACTTCTAGCATGCCCCTTTACCCCCTTTTAGTGCTGGAAGTCGGGAGCGCCCCTCAAGTTCCAACTTTCCGTAACTCTACGTAGTTGGACCTTCAAGTGGGTTCAACAAGGGACTTTGGAGTGCGTCACAATCCCTCTTAAAGTTTTGTCATGAGTTAAGCCCACACTCACAACGCATAACCTCAAAGCCTTTGTACAAGTCCTCTACACTAGGGGACATTAGATTGGGGTCATGTGGTGCTTGTGTAAACCTAGTGCACAATCGCCACCTCTTTGTTGTTACAAGCCCCAACTCCCTATACAAATTATGAAGTTGTTTCCACAAAGTTGGTAATGAAAACCCCTTAATTAGTTCGGGCTTTAAACCAACTAGCGTCAACAATTTGCCAATTGGTAGGGCACCATAGTCAAATCTCCCATCCTCAAAAACATTGGGTTCCTTTTGTAACACTAGAAGAAAAACACCTATTTTCGATTAATCTCTACAACTAAATTTTAATCACAAATGACATTTGCAATTCAAATCCCCTTAGTCGCCTTGAACAAGTCGCATGTGATATTAGTCACAAATGACAGAGGTATTAAATGAATAAAACAATCAAAAAATACAAGTTCATCCTTTGACTCCATTATATACGTATTGTCACATGTAACTAAGATGCAACTATTTTAGTCATTATTGAAGGCAAATGATGTGTTGCCACGTTTCCCAATATTTAATTATTTGAAATTATTATTATTATTATTATTTTGAAATAATTTGGGACATTCAATTCACATCCTTGGATGATTTATATTATGACATGTGGCCCAATGTAAATATCCATGTGACATTTAAAAATAATTTAATACAAAATATTAATATTAGGTTGGTAATACTTAGGTAGCTACATAAGTAGGTCCCTACAAACTTAAGGTAAATACCTACCTACCTATTTAGGTAAAAAGGTAAGTAGGTAGGTCTTACCTTCTTAAGCCAAAAACTTACTCATATAGGTATGTACTTAGGTAGGTTAATACATATGTTAACCTAGGTAGGTAGGTCAAACTAAGCACTAATTGAATTAAGTAGATAAATAGGTTGCGGAAGTAGGCAATTTAAAATTGTGCATACGTTTTTTTTTTGTTTTGGGTTAGGACCTTTGCATGGCTCATCCCATGTGCACACATTTTTTAATGTGAAATTGAATGACCACACCCCTTGTTTATATAATGTTCAAACTAGGAGTGGAGAATAAACAATATGGGATAAGTATTGAAATTGCAACTTCTTCACAAATTAAGTTACAACTTCAAAACTTTCCTCATGCCTTTTTTCTTAGTTTTTAGATTTCTAAACAATTCAAGTACATGGTTAAATAGATAATTAAATAATCATTTATTTAATAATGATTAAATTTAACATATATTTAAAATATAAACTATACAATAAAAATATTAAGTATTCATTATTAAGTATTTAAATAACTATAACTTTTTAATATTTAACTAATTACCTATTTAGTTACTCAAAACTTGTCAATACAAAACTCATAGATAAATAAATAACTTAAAATTTTAAAATATTTTCCTTACTTTTAAAAATCTGGTCGAATTATAGATAATATATTTAATGTAAAAATAATTTAATTATAAAACTTGAAAATATTTATTATAAATATTTATTTTCAAATTTAAAATCATGAAATAATAAATGTTATTAGAAAGTAAGACTAAAAAAATTACTATATAATTACATTTATTATTGTAAAAATTGTTCTCAGTCAAGTAAATGTTTTTTTCCATCGATAATTAATAACTATGAATATAATAATCTGCTAAACAAATATTCATTTTTTTTAATTACTGTAATATTACTATAAAATAATGATCATAGATAAATAATTACAGAATTGTTTTATTAAAAACATTTACTGTATAATAATTCCTGCAATTATAATCATTACAATAATTATTTTGATTACATTATAATTTTTCCAAATTTCTAATTCAGATTTAAAATTGTAAATAACAGATTGTGAATGATTGTGTTCAATTAGAAAATAATTATCAAATTACTATAATTAATTCTTATCTGAAATAATTTAAACAATTTTACAGTAATGTAACAATAATTACAGTAATTGATTTATTTTATTGTAAGAATATAAATTATATAATATAAAAACTTATGTTGTAACAATAACTATTTGGTGGAATTCTATAAATAATAAATATAATCATTTATAATGATTTAAAAAATTGATATATTATGAACAAGTAGTTATTTTTAAATATTTTAGTTTATTATATTTAAATCCATGTAGTTATGGTCATAACATCAATTATTTTAATTAAATTATAATTATTTTATAAACTTAAATAGAACTAGATTTATAAATTAGAAATTATAATAATAAAGTTTAATCATAAATAAATTATTCAAGTAGTGTAATTCTAACTTACATATAAATTAAATAATTACAATGATTCTAAATCATTGTAGAATAATTATTATTAATATAAATTTTATGTTTTTATATTAAAAATGTACCATAAATAAGTAAAATAATGAATAATACATACAATTATTTTAGGGTATCTTTTTAAAAAAATAGTAATTATAGCAATTTTTTTCATTATTTTAAGATTATTATAAAATTCTGAAATAAATTTTTTAACCATAGGACATAATTTTTCAATTAGGATACAAATTTAATTTTTATGAATGGGAATTATCATTCTAATTAATGTGAAAATTTATTCATTTTATATAATTAGTAATAAATAATAAGTAAAATAATTTATTATAATTAGTTAAATTTTCTATAAAATTATTTTAAAATTTTTATGATGTAATAAAAATAATATATTGTAAGAAAAAAATTAAATATTCTAGTATACTAGAATGTAATTCTTACAATTATAAAAATTAAATTATTTCATTTAATTATAGTGGCAATATTTTAAATTTTCAAAATACTAAAAATTAAAAATATGAATAAATAAACTGAATTTTAAATTATGTGCCTACTATAATTAATGTATAGATAAAGTAATGATTACAATTTTTTAATAATTATATATTAATTAAAATAAATTTATTTCTATTAAAAATTAAAAAAATTTACTATGATAGTTTATGTTGGAATATATTTAAATTATTTGAAATTATAAATAATTTAATGTAATGAATTTAGTATAATTACAATAATCATATCAATGACTTCAATTATAATAAAAATACTATGAATATTAAGTTTAATCATAAATCAAATTATTATTATAACTGATGTATATGAACATATGTTGATTGTAATTAAGCACCATTTCATTTATGACGAATGGGATTTTAAATGGTTACTTTTGGATGATAAATCCAACCCATATATAGATGTAAACCAATTTAGTCGTAAACTAGTCACAAGCTAGTTACAAGCTAGGTGACTTGGTTGATGTTAACATGATGTCACACTAGTTGCAAAAGGAAAAACTTTTGTTACAAAACCAAATAGTCGCAAATAGTTGTAAATGCGTTGGTCATATATTAGCCTTTTTCTTCTAGTGTAATCACCCAAACAATTGATGTAACATGTAATCTTGAAGGTTGATGGGCACTTTGCTTATATCCCATTTTTCTTAAAGCTCCACAACTTTGGTTAAGGCTTGTCTTAAGGTCACAACCTTAAGTGGGGTTGTTGGATGTTGGTTATTACACTAACTTGGCTCGTTGGATGTTGATGAAAGTGGGCTAAACTCAAAAACATTTGTTGATGTATCTTGATTTGGTCCATCCAAAATAACAACCTCTTTTGTCAAAGTATCTCCAAATCTTGCTATTGGATCAACCATTTCTTGCATGTGATGGTACATTGTCCTCCTAGACACCCTACGAGTCCCCTAGCATGTCAAGCAAGGACATAAAACTCTTATTGCAGAATTCAATGTAGGCTCATCTTCATCATTGCCTTCCATCTAAAATAGCCTCCTCCCAAGTGCAAGTTCAAAAATCACCAAACATTGGATGTCACTTAAACTTTACTTCTCCTTGATGACTATACTGAACAAGCCATAGTAAACCAATCAAAAAATATGTTACATTGCCTTCGTTTCTTTTCATCATCTTGGTGAAGTATATGTTTCCACACAAATGGACATTCGAAAGAATTTTCAATCAGTAGTAAGGAGCTAGTGGGGTGGAAAGGAATGGAGCTGGTCAAGGAGGTTACAAATAGAAAAAGATGACACTATTGAACACCAAGTGCAACCTTGGACAAAGGATGAGCTTGATGCTTTGTGGACAAGTGTATGCTAGCATGGACTCGGGAACTAGTTACTTATGCTACAAGACTAGTGCCTGTGATTCTCGAGAAGACAGACTACTAGTGATTTGGCAGAGAAATGGAGAGGGGAGCAATTGAAGATGTTTTTG
>Ga0209611_10014888_pt1 | contig 10270 bp, 9 predicted proteins | sample S1TSphgellanicum_3_FD_187693 | JGI IMG/M metagenome (GOLD analysis project Ga0209611, IMG submission 187693) | Host-associated microbial communities from peat moss isolated from Minnesota, USA - S1T2_Fc - Sphagnum magellanicum MG (SPAdes) (version 2) | ecosystem: Host-associated > Plants > Peat... | reverse complement strand
CGTTTGCAAAAGAAGTGTCAGGAACGGAGGGAGGCTGAGGAGGCGCTATGTGAAAAGTGGAAAAGAATAGAAGAGTTTGATGCTCGACGGTTGGAGCTCGAATCCATCTACACAGCCTTACTTCGAGCCAACATGGTACTGCAAACTTTAAGCAGTCTCTCATCGCTACTGACAAGATTATGAATTGGAACAGTACCGAATGTTGTCAAATTATGTTTCAGTGTCCATCCATTGTTGTAAGGCACTTTGGATTTCTGTATATGTTGAAGTAAGGATTAATGTCAGCCTTTGGGCATAAAGGTCAAGACTTTGTAAGATAGGTTTTGATATATTTTGCAGGCGGCAGCAGCAACTTGGGAGCAGCATGCAAAGGGAAATAAAGAGCACTCTGCTGCCACTATCATACCAGTTTGTGAGGCTGTGCAGAGCAAAGCAAGTGCAGCACGCGATCTCTTAGAAAGGGAGGTTGCTGCATTTTTAAGGAGTCCTGATAACCGTCTCTACATGATGCCTGCTGGCCCCCAAGTAAGAATTGGGTATCCCAGATTTGACAAGTCTGATTGCTATGAGGGAAGTCATGCCTAGTTGTATACTCCCTTCAATGTGGATATGCAAAAGTAGTGTCAGGCATCTCTTGCATAAAAAGGCTATCTAAGAAAATACTCTGCTGAGGCTAAGTGAAATCCAATTGAAAGCCTCTTATTTGCAACTTCTGGTCCTCAAGTAGGATGCTCAAATCTAGTTATATCTCCGTGCATTGAATTGACTTGATGTTTTCTTTTTAATGTTTTGAGTCATGTAGCTGGCTGCAGGATCATCATGCCTGTCAATCTCAACACAAAGTCTCCACACGGATTTGTCAAAGTATACTTGCAAGTGAATGGTGTCTTGTAATGAAAGATGTGTGGGTTTGTGCTATATTGAGCAGGCACTTTTAGATGCAATGGGGGCAAGCACAAGTGCAGGTTCTGAGGCTGTGGCAGTTGCAGAGAGAAATGCTGATCTGATAACATCAAGAGGCAGGTGCTGGGGACCCATCTGCATTCCCTTCCATACTCCGTATCCCTGCAGCTGCACAGTATTCCTCAGGTAGTTTCTCTCTTCCTCTTTTGCATTTTGTTTTTTTCCAGTTCTGTTCCATCCATTTTTTAATTCTTCTTGTTTCTCCATTTCTGGAAGCTTTTCGTTGACAGAAACTTGGATATTGTATATATAGGGTCAGAGGGTGCGGATGTGGGCTTAGCTTCTGTGGTGGACGCTATGCGCTTCTTTCTTCGGCCTGGAGGATCACCTGCCAACCTTCTGGAGGATCTTGCTCGAGCAGTCAACCAAGCACAAACACTCCGGGATTTGGTGGGAAGTGGGCGTTCACTTCTGGCAATTGCCAATTCATCAAGGCCTGAATATGAAAGGTAACTTGTTAGAGGAATCGAAATATTCAAAATTAGATAAATTAGTTGATTGATATGATCACATCTATGCATAGAGTTGTGTGTCAGTTCACTTTCGGGGACCCATTCTGCTTGGCTAGAAACTTCTCAAACCCAGAGGTTTGAATCAACACCACCTGAGGTGGTTTTCCTGATAAATTTTTTTTTGGGTGGTTGCCCAGGACTGCTGCTGCATGTGCTGAGAAGGCAGCAGAGCAAGAGAAGATTGCACTTGAGGAGTGGCTTCCACAACTCAAGGTTGCTGTACAGGAGGCTCAACATTGCTTGGAAGACTGCAAGCGTGTCCGGGGATTGGTGAGCTTTTCTTGTTTTTCGTCTCCTTTGGCTTCCTGACCATGTAATCTTCATCACCAATTGATGTTGTCAAATCTGTGCAATATACTCTCAGAAGGGAAATGGTAACAGCGGAGTATCTTTGTCAATATTTGTCATTACTTTGAGTATTGGCTTATGGTGGTAAGCACTGGTTTGCAGGTTGATGAATGGTGGGAACAGCCAGCATCAACTGCAGTTGATTGGGTCACAGTAGATGGCCAGAATGTCGCAGCTTGGCTTGCCCATGTAAAACAACTACAAACCGCTTTCTATGAGAAACAGCTTCTGTAAATTGACGTAGTACTCAGTCACATAGTACTGTTACCATCTGCAAAAATGTTCAGCACTACCAATATGAGTGACCAGGAACAGAAGAGGACCAGGTGGATAAGCATTGGTGTCAGTCACTCTTGAGTCCCAAGGCAATTGTTGTCTGAAATCCAGTGGTTGTCAAGGCAGGCTCTAGGAACAAATTCCAGCAAGTAATGCATCTTTTCTCTGTAGAAGAAAGCCTGATAAAAACCTAAGAGCTCTTGTATGCTGGTGATTCGCCGTTCTTCTATGCTTCATGGACTCAAATTGTTACAATGTGGAATTCACTGGCATTTGCAGATAGTCAAGGGGTTGCTTCCTCTACTAGCTTCTATTTGATTTTGGTAGTAGGGTTTGTGGTTGAAATAAGAAAGAAATCTTCTTCAAGAGTATAGTGAAGGTAGTATGTCAAAGGCAGTTGCAACATATAGTGTTTGTGAACAAGGAGGATCTTGTAAACCTAACACCTTACAGAGCTTCCTGGGCCAAGATTTAGTGGTCACTAGAGCTCTTAAAGAACTAAGGGGTGTCCTTCAATTCTATTGCACGAGCCACACAGTCTAACAGAATCCCTATTTCTACAATGATCTTTTAGAATCACAGAATTTGTCATTGGTGGTATGATTACCTTGACAAGAGACTTTGTAGCTGCACTCTTAAGTTTCATCAACCAGCAACCTTGTGAAGTGGATCAACAAGCAGTGGTTGCATGTTGATCCACTTTGGAAGGTTGCTTGTTGATGAGACTGAAGAGGTAGAAACAAAACCTTAAACCCTAAAAAACCCTATCAACCCTAAACCCTACATCATAACTAAACATGATTATTTATTTTTAGCCACCTAATGAAAGAAAACTTGGTCATTTCCATGAAGAAAATTACCAAAAATTGGCAATTTAAAAGTCATTAAAACAGCTAGTTTTTACTATTTAGCGCTTTATATTTTTAAATGTGCAACAGTGCAAAACTTTCACACTGGGTCTTTACCACTGTTGGGCAATTCTCTAGTTTTGATGAGAATCAGTGCTGTCCACACATCCTGCAGGATCCGGCCGCAGCCTGGCCGTTTTATTCCAGCTAAATTCTCGGCCGCAGCCACAGCCGCAGCCGCCCGATTTACCTAGCGATATCAAGCCGCAATCGTAGCCGCGCACCACCACAACATTTCAGCTGTAGCCTTCTCCCCCGCATCATTGTTTTCATCATATCCATTCATGTGTTTATAAAAAAATGTCAGCCTACTGTGAACGGTCCAGGTCCTGATTGGAGCGGAGGTAGAGGAGGGCGTTCAGTGTGTCGGGCTTCAACGCATTGTGCTTGTTGGTCCGCGTATTGCCAACAGACAAGAATGTACATTCTGGCATTGAATTCAAAGCCAAAATGCAGAGTATGGCATGGGCAGCGCGAGCTAGAATGGGAAAATTGGCGGACTTGATTTTCCACCATGGCAACAGGCCGACGTCGTGCTTGGCTTCGCCATCTGGTCGGGCTCTTTTATGTGTATCGTCCTGAAGCAGAACTTTCTTATCGCTCTTGTCAGCCTTGAGTAAGCGATACGAGGCCAACTCGTGCTTGATAAGGGCCTCGAGTTGGGCCACCTCGCCTTGCTCGTGGTCGCTGTCGCTTTCCAAAGAATTGTCATTGTTGTCATCTCAACTAGGGCCGACATGGACAAAGACAATGCGTGACTTTTTGGCGCGGATCTTCTTTGTCAGTAGTGGACGCTTGTTACCGGACTTGGACACCGCCATCTGCTTGGGTGGGCCAACCTTGCGCATAATGTCCTTGAGGTAGAGCAGGCCATGGTCGATCAGCTCTTGAGTGAAGCCGCAATCGAGCAGGCGGTTCTTTTGCAGCGGATCTAGGTAGGTGGCGGTAGCGTGGAACGGCTTAAGGAAGTATTTCTCCTTGAGCTGACCGAACAAGAGCGCCTTAATGGGGCCAATCTCGTCACTGTCAGTTGCAATGGTCACCTTTTCGCCGTCTGCACCGTCGACAGTGATGGGTTCAACTCGCGGTTGGAGGTGGGCCGTTAGTTTGGCAAACCACATGCTGACGAGATGAATGGTGAACGTGAGGAATGGCTCCAAGGACTTGCTGGCTAGCTTGAAGTAATATAATAGTCGAATAAGTTCAATGAATAGTGGCTCGATGATGCACTCGGCGCACTCCTCCTTTTTCCTTTTTTTTAGCAACTTGATGGACGTAGCTAGTTTGACGACCACAAATTGCAACATGATGAGGAGACTATCAAAGTGCGTCACCACGTCCTGCTTCATCTTGTTATTCAATTTCTTGTTCAGGAACGTCTTCTTCATGTACATGACCAGCGCCTTTGCATCATCGATCGTGTCAAAGACCAACTCAAACTCTTCGTAGAAGAGGTAGGCCACTGGCTGCTTGACGCTGCCCACCACGCGGGTTTGCTTCTGCAGCACATAGCTGATACATGTCGACAGGCGATGGCAGTAGCATAGGTCCAACTCGAACTGCGACGACATTCGTTCCGCTCCGTTATTGTTCAATGTCGCATCCGACTTGACCACCACCTGCCAGTCCGTTGCCTGAACTATCACCTTGTCCTCCTTCCAGGATATGAACGGCCGGACGCTGTTAACAAAGTCGCGATGAATCGCTGGCATGGTGTGGCTCGTGCCTTTACTGAAGTCATCACAAGACACGACGTGAGTGTGCATGACCTAATTGTCGTCGATCATGTGTAGGGTGTTAGCATTGTACATCGTCTGTGTGGCATTGTCCGTCCAAATGTTAGTGGAGAATGCAACGCGCCCATTGTTAATGAAGTGCTTGCATAAGATGACTTATAACTTCAAGACACCTTTATCAAATCGGACCATCGTATTGCGCTTAACGGTCTGTTGGGACTGCAGAAAGTCCTCAGCGAGCAATGGCGTCTTGCTTGCAAAGTTAATGTCCAGGGCGGTCTGGATGACGTTCTCGAAACTTGCGCCTTCCATCGACGAGAATGAGCGAATGTCCCACGAACACATGTTGACGAGGGCATTGGTCATGTTGTACTTGGCGGGGTCGGTTGGCATGCCATGCTTACTCACCCAAATGGCTAAGGTGTTCGAAGAAGAAGCTGTAGTAGTCGCATGCGAGCAAGTGTGGCCACTCATCGACGACGTGCCGTCCCACGAGTTGTATAGTAAATATTGAAGCAAATGGGCTTGATGCAAGTGCACATATACCCCGTCTTGGTCCGCCCCTTGCCATCCACCTCCACATCGAGGTGCACCCACTCGCCATTGGCCTTCATGACCACCTGGCCCATGCGATCCCATAGCTTGTTGGTTGATGGCCGATTCTTCGATGTAAAGGATATCATTGCATACTGCAGGTTCTTGCTGGTCAAATCAACGGATATCTTCTTCTTAGTGTCATCAAGCGACTCGAAGCAATGCATGATGTGTTGTGCCAGTCAAGACGCAGAATTTGAGAATGTTGATTTCAAAGTCAAAAACTTGCACTAGGAAGCAATGAGCACCGTATGCTACTCTGCAAAATGCGCTGCAAAGTAGCACTAACTCTGGAGTTTGAACTCTAGTACTAACTTCTAAGGTTGCCAAGGCGGAATATCTTGTTTTAATGACACTAATTTGGCTTCTTTATAATAAATATGCATGACGGTTTGAAAATTGATACCAATTAGGATGTACTCTTTGAATAACCGCCGCAGTTATAGCCGCCCATTGAGGTGCATAGCCGCCTGCACCCGGTCGCTGCTAAAAATCTTGGCCGCAGCTGCAATCGATCTGCGGCTATGGGCGGTTGCGGCTATTGGCTAGCCATTAGACTACACTAATGAGAATTGTTGGGTTTGGGTATTAAAATGTATTTAGAGACCCGACCCAATTGTTTTATTTTATTTAATTTTCATCTTTTGAAGACCCAGGCAAAGTTTCAAAAATTCGCAAAAAATAATTTCATCCAGTTTTCAAAGCATCAGTTCTCATACATTTTATATTAGTCGGTTTTCACATACCGGTCATTATAAATTTTATAATTTAAAATATTAAATTTTATTTTTTTAAAAATAAAAAATTGCACAAAGAAATAATTCTTAAATTTCTTTCACTGTTTTATATGTCCACTACTTCATCTCACTCAAATGAATTTTCAATTTTTTCTAACTCCTTTTTAAAACTTAAATCTGTTTGAATTGACTCCATTAAATTAGAAGGTGGTTTACATTCAATTTTAGAATCATTTGGTCAATTTTTGCTCACAAAAATATATATTTTAAAGTTGTCTAATTGTAAACAACATTTTCTTAAGTTTGTAAGTATGCTCGTTTAGGGGAAAAAAAATTAGTTTCAATTTGTGACATTTTTTTTAATACCATGTCAAGGTTTCAATTAAATATAAATATATATAATCTATCATAGTTTCAAAGGCCCGGTTTTCATTTCACAAAAAACACTGTAGCTAGTTTCAAATTGAGAACCCATTTGAAACCTTGGTCAATCCTTACATATTTTTTAATACCTGCCCAACACTAGTCTTTACGTCAAGTAAAGCCCTTGGTCGTGTGCATTATCAAAATCGAGCTTGCACTCAGCTATTGCCTCCCTCCCTTATTTTGGTAATGCCTTTGACCTAGGGCTAACCCTACACATATTCCATGCTAAGGTTGCACAACACCTAACTCTCTCATTCCAACCTCCCAATGATTATTCTTGTTCTCAATTGCATAATCCTTGTGTATCCTTTGCATTTCCAAAGTGATACTAAACCAATCGGGTCCTTACAAAATTTGATACTAGGAAATAAGATTAGTAAGTGGTTCTTAGCCAAATTGATACCAAACAAACTGATTTTCAATGCCTTGCCCTGGACTTGGTTAATTACCTAGTTCATTTTTCAATTTTGGCTCAACTGTGGCTAGCACTAAGGGTGCTAGGAGGGATGTCCCTAATGTCTCTCCTAGCGCCACTACCAATGCTAATTTTAAAATATTTCTATCAAAATATATATTTTTGGTTTGAATTTTTCTTTTCTTAGCATCCCACAATGTTTTCCACATGTTACCTTACATTTTCCTAATGTTACCTGAAGTTTTTTTATATCACCTAACAAATGTTTTTTTGATGTCACCCAACAACATTGTTGATGTTCTTCTAACATTACTCAACTTCTTCTTGATGATGTCTAGTTTTTTCTCAAAGTGCCCTCATTGTCCCTTGATGATTTCTCTATGTCCCTTGTTGGTCGAAAAAGAAAAAACCAACATTCCATTGAAGGTTTCTTAATGCTGCTCAACCTCTCGCAATGTTTCCTTGACATGCATTGCCCAACACTCTCGTCATCCCCTAGGGTCTCTCCAACATTGCCCAACATCCGTGTTGTCTCCTTTGTCACTTGAAAAAATAAAAAAATTTCCCATTGTCTCTCAATGTCTTCACATCATCCCTCACTACCTACTTTTGTCCTCTTGTCATCCTTCCAAGCCTGTTTCTATCATCCCTTGATCTTGGACGAGATGGTTCTGAGCCTTAAAAGTTATGCCAAAACTAAAAATTATCAAGGACATTCCTTAGGTCCTAAGGATGTCCTCGGGACATTTGAAGGGCACACCCAAGAAAAAGGGATGTTGGGAATGTTGGTTAGCTCCACATAAATGTACATAGGGAGAGCAACTAAGCCATATGTGCATTGTGAAGCACATGACTATTGACTTAGATTGTAAACACATAAATTTTCCAGGTATCATTGCAAATGAATGTGGTCAGACATACATGTTTCACGATGGTTAGCTGGGTAGGGTTAGGTTAGCTAGGTATGGTTAGAAGACTGATATAATGTAACCCATTTGGAGGTCCTATTCAGGCACCATTTCGGCTATTTGGAGGTCCAAACATAATGGATTAACCCACTATGGGACTCACCATATTCCTAGGCCCCATCCCTAGTAACTAAAGCAGGGAATACCTATGTAGGGCACTTTTTAATCCACATTATACCATCCTGACAAGACCAGATCTTACATTTCTTAAGGGCCTGTTGCTTTTTCTTTGCACAATTAATAGAATCTTGCTGTTAGGTTTTCAAATATATATCTCTGACATTATGCATTTCTTACGGGCCCGTAGCTCATTATGCATGGAAAGCCCATTAGATGAGGGTGTTACCAGAATGTGGCGATGCCCTCGGACACCATCTTGGGCCTTCCCAGCACATCAAAAACTTCAAATCTTTTGCATAGTAGAGTTATCTGCAAAGTAAGTAACCCTGTCTTCGCCCTGTCTTTGGGCCTCCTTTCATCCCCTATCCCTTCTTTCAGTGGTATCCACAAAGTAAGGAAATTTTTATCAAATCTCAGTATGAAATGTGAAACTCAGGATTTAACGCACTCAGGTTCGAGACTAATTATAGTAGTTCTACAGATAGGAGCAGTGAGAATATATGTAACAGCAGTGGAGGTGCTCAGGAAAACGAAAAGTAGGATGAAACTCAGTTTAACACAAAATTTGATAGTTTTCTAAGTTGCACACCACCCTTCCCCCAGCCCTTTGAATGGTGGTGTACTTTTTTGCAGGTGTTTTTAAAACTCCTCCTGTGTATGACCAAACTCAGGGTTCTGGTGCTGTGTTTTCCTCACTCTATTAACATATATTGAGGATGCTTATGTTGTGTGACTGTGCATTATACCTTATAGATGTCATAATGCCCTCACTAGTTGGGCATGCTTACATCTTTCCATCAGGACCCACGGGACCAGGCTGATATGTTTCCATGTCTACTGGACCATACCAGACATGAGACCCAGCTTCAGCCAAGTATATAATACACTGCAACAATGGGCTTGTTGACTCATGGCTGACTGAGCCAAGGGTGGACATGGCACCAGTCTGACCAGTAGTCATCCTTTGAGGTAAAGGGCACAAGAGACTATAGGGTAGACCTCAAATGACTTCTTTTGGGGGGTTTGGGGGGGAATTCTTTTTGGAGACATTTGATATTTTTATAATTTTTTATAATTATAAAAAAAGGTTTTATGTGTTAGTTGGAGGCATTTTAATCAGCAGTTGACCCTACAAAGCTTATGGTGAAGGTCAAAGTCTATTCCCAGTGACAACTACGTAAAACCAACGTGCTCTAGAGTCTGATATTGTAGTGCAATGAGCTCTCAACTCTCTAGTCTTGCAATGCCCAAACTTTTGTACTTACCACATGACATGGAGCATCAACATGTGAAGTCACCAGATGATGGGTGCTATGACTTTGTAGGGGAATATAATAGGCATTCTTTTGAGTTTCTTATGATCACATCCTCGAGCCCATAGGTAGCCCCTATGCAAGGGTTCTAGATGTTTCCAACTAGTAACTCATCATTTGATGGCTTTGCCCTTTTATAATTAGGTCAAACAACTGTGTAAGAACATGTAAATGAGGAATTGTTCTGTGAAGTTCCAAAACAAAATGAACTCACACTTTACAATAACAATTAGTGAACATCCGTCAAAGCCAGGGACCAAATGAAAAACTACATCAAATTTCTAGAGTCTCTCCATTAAGACAAGGAGGGCCAAGTTCCCAAAAGACAAACTCACACTTTACAATAATACTTTGTGAACATTCCTCAAAATGTGGGACCAAATGAAAACTAACTAAATAATTTGGTAGTCTATCTTTTCATTACATACAAGTGGAGTCAAACAAAATTGGACTTCTCCAATTCCAATGCAGCTTGCCAAAGAGAAAGCACCTAAATTATGCTACCCTACTACATGCATCTCAAACGTTTTGGGCACATGGTCAAACTTTGAGGATCCAATTGGGCTAGAGTGAACCTGCACTCATCAGAAAACTTTTTTTTGTTAAACTAAAATTATTTGTAAATGAAGAGAAACTTGACAACAACAATGGAGGTAATTTGGTCATAAAGTGAGATGAGATGTAAAATAATTGCTATAAGAAACACATTGACATCTAACATCTTATTGAAATGAAAAGAGTAATCATGGGACTTAAGAGTTATTCGTAAAGTAACCTGTCTTCATCATGTCTTTGGGCCTCCTTTCACCCCCTATCCCCTCTTTCAGTGTTATCCGCAAAGTAAAGACATTTTATTAAATCATAGTATGAAATGCTGCAACTCAGTACAAAATGCTGAAATTCAGCATTCAATGCACAAGGTTCGAGAGTAATTATAGTAGTTGTACGGGCAGG
>Ga0209611_10014887_pt1 | contig 10272 bp, 7 predicted proteins | sample S1TSphgellanicum_3_FD_187693 | JGI IMG/M metagenome (GOLD analysis project Ga0209611, IMG submission 187693) | Host-associated microbial communities from peat moss isolated from Minnesota, USA - S1T2_Fc - Sphagnum magellanicum MG (SPAdes) (version 2) | ecosystem: Host-associated > Plants > Peat... | reverse complement strand
TTGTTACCGTGGGGAGGTTCATGTCTTCAAATTCCAAACTTGAACTAATTCATTGGAGGAGGATCAACTATGAAATAAATGTCTTATGGTTGTTAAATTATGTTAATATTCACTTGGTTTGAAATATTGTTCATGTACTACATTTATAGTCCAAGTTTATGTTCATTCCCAAGGATATCAAATTGATTTGATTAGAGATAAGTTGGAAGAATTAGGTGCGTTCTAATTATTAAATAAAAATATTGCATAATAAGAACACTAATACGGCTATATAACCTTGTTTTGTTTGGATTTAAAGTCACAACATTGTTTTTTCACATTCAAATGTATGTTGGGGAAAGTTGTTTTGTAATTACAGATGAAACACCCAAGTGGGTGGGACTTTAGTAAAAAACATAACTAAAGATTCTACCAAGGATTAAGATGTTCAATAATAATGTCATGGTGCAAATTAAAGAAAAAATTAAGAAGGGATGGGAAGCTTATGTGTGCGCAATTACACATTTCTTTTGGTCTCATTTCACATAGGTAAACTGTAAGTGAAATTTTATTAATTTCGAATATTTCACATCATTGAGGCAGGACGAGATAAATGAGTTCAATATGAGGCCAATGCAAGTCATGGCTCAAACACATTCCCAAAATGAATGGAAAGTGTGTGAAAGTGCAAAGAAGGAATTGCAAAGACTTTCAAAAGCATTCCCATTTTGGAATTATGACCTTTATAAAAAATTTGGGTTAAGTTTTGGGAATCAAATCTTTTCCAAATCAATTGATTTTTGAATTATTAAATAGGTTTCAATGAAAAATATAATGTGATGGTTGAAAGTTATGGTGATTTGAATAATTGGAATCATTTTGTGAAAAAATTGATTCTCTATTTTATAACATGATTTAAGGGGCCAATTGACATTCAATATAGATTTTTATAGGTAATTGGAAAGCTCTTTTTAAGGGCTACAAGATTAAACATAATATCATCCTAATCAAACATCTTTTGATAAAATTACAAACTTTCAAAAAATTCAAAGTTCCAATTTGAAATTTTCGATAGTTCAACTTTTGGGAGTTTTAGAAAAACATCATTTTGATGCAAGTCCCATTATGAAAGCTCTACAAAAATGGTAAGAAATGCAATCCCCTTGAAGTGGTGTAGGATGTGGTGCAATCTATGTGAATGGACATGGCTATCTTGTGTCCCAATTCATATGAATTGAATAAAGTATGAAATAATAATGAAAATGACTTTTGCAAGGGTTATGCACATGTGTTGTGGTAGAATGTGTTAAAATTATCATAATTAGTGAAAATTGAAATCAAAGATTTCAAAAATGAAAAAAATTATTTAATTATATAGTTGCATTTATTTGAATTTTAAGAAGAAGACATTAAGAAATAAGGTGGCAAATGTGAAAGTTCTCCATGTGATGACTAGATCACATTGGACAATTATGTTCCAATTGTGTAGTCCCAACAATGTCTAGGAGGTGCAATCTTTTATAAACAAGGGGTGTGTCACACTGGGGCCTTGCCATTTACATTAAAAAAACATCTTAAAGAAAAAGAAGAATTATGGAAACTCAAATATATTACCATGTAAAAATATAATCTTCAAAAAATTCTCCAAAAGAAACCAAAATCCTTCAAGATATTATAGCTTTATAACTAATTTCAACTTTCAACATAAGCCAAAATATCATTTTTCAAAAATCCTCATATAAAAATAGACCTATTACCTAGGGGTCAAAATCCCTTAAGCTACTATATTCTATAACGAATTTAAACACAATATCTTTGCCTTGGTAGGCAAGGCCAATAAATGTTGATGCTTGTTTAATATGGTGTGTTTTTGCAATAATGATTTACAACATTTGGTTAACATGTGTTCACTTGAACGAACGTGCATTCGGAACTCTATGGACTAGTTATAAAATGACACATAGGGCATTTAGTTATAGCTTTAACCTATAATAAAAAAAACATAGCAATAAATCATGCGAGAAAACAATAAATATTTTCTAATATATTTTTGAACACATGACATTGTTTTGTTTCTATCGCCCTAAACTAGAAACTCTCTTCCAACTCATATTTGAAATTTTTTCTAGTGTGATTTTTAGGTGTAACAAACATATTATTTGATTTTTTTCATAATTTTGTTTATGTAATAGCCTCTAGTTAGTAGCTATTTTAATTAAAAGAAGTGATTTCTTATCATTTGGGCAAGTTTTTGATGCTTTAGGGCTTAAACTTGTGAGTGTTCTCAGTGATATGTTTGCAAGCATTTTCTAAATTTTAATATATTTTTAAGTTAAATTTTTGATTTTGAATGCATCCAAAGCTTTTAGTTGTGTTTTTAGACACATTTTGGTTGATTTGAATGTGATTTTACAGGCTGAAGCTTCGACCACATAAGAACAAGTAAGAATTTCTTGAAGGTTAGTTTTCCCAAACCCAAGCACACATTCTAAACATTTGATCTAATCACATGGGCTTAATATATATTGTGAATCTTGGTGCAACTTTTCATAATTTGGTCTTACATCCCTTAAACCCATATATAATAGTCTTTTATTATTATATGTTTATTTGAATTTAAATATACATTTCATGTTTTTTAATGCATTCTACATGAGTGCATGCACTATTACTCAATTTCTTTTGCTAGATTTGGATCAAATGCGAACATTTTAGAACAAAAATCTACACCTTGCACCTAATGTGGATTGTAAAGGTGATTTTTTTTCATTTTAGTACAACCATCAATCTTTGTTACATTAAAGAGTGGAAATTTTATTTTGTAACGTTAAATTGTTACATATACCTATTTAATTTGTTTCAAACAATTTCGTTAAATTTTGTGCATGTAAAGCCTTATAGCAACAAGATGCAATTTAGGGTTTTATGGGAGCATTTGTTAATAAATTTCAGTTTTAAACTATTGTTGAATAGTTTTCTTGACCATATTTTTTGTTGCAGTCTTATTTTAAATGGCCACTAATAGTCCAACAACAAGCTCTGCAAAGGTTCATTAGTCAAATGAAATGGTTCAACATTTTTTGGAGTTTTATTATGACAAATACATCCATTGTGAACATGGGATTTTGAAAAATGGCATTACATCCAACATGGGAATGAGATTACATCCAACATTTTAAGGAAGTTTGGGCTCACAATAACAAAAGAAAATTGTAGAAACAAAAATGATTGGTTATGAAAAAAACACAAAAAAAAATTGAGAGGAAGTGGTCAAGACTTCTGGAGGGACCCCATCCTTTTGGCAATGGTATGAACAATGTGAATTTTTTTGAGGTTGCATTCCAAAAGTTGCAGGCATGTTGGCTGTTATGGATAATGGCATTCAAGTTCCTTACATATGACAAACAATTGAGCTTGAAGAAGAATATGAACAATATTGGCCCAAGGAGCAAGACCCAATATTTGATTTAAATAAAGATTGTGAGGTGGTTAGTCTCCGAAGGAGGGTTATTATGGGCCTTATTCAACCCTTTAAACCCAAGAAGTGATGGTTGAAGCTCTTGGACTTGAATTCCCTGGTGAAAAAGTTTGCAAAAATCCTTAGTGTTGAAAGGAAACCAAGTGGAATATGTAAACGGAAAAGGCCTAACACCCATCTAAGCCTATTGCATAAGCAATGGACTGATTTGTGGACACAATATTGCCAAATGGTGGCATGGGGGAGATTAATTTACAAATGGTTTGGGACCACATTGCACTTGCCCAACAAATGCATTTAGATTGTTGAACATTGGAGTTACATTTATGTGAAGAAACCATGGAAATGGAATGATAAAATATGGCAATGGAAAAACATGCTAACCCATGTAATGAAAACATAAAAATCTAGCTTCGTCTAATGAAGCTAGACTTTGAAGGACATAAGCATCCATCTTGCAATTAAGAGAATTTTCAATGCATGTTTTTTTCAAGTATTAATTAAATATCACTTACTCATACATGGTAAATTTTTATCACTACTAGAAAACATGTGGTTAAATCAATGTGCAAACCACTCATTTTGTAATGGTATCATTATAGTGAGTTTTTAGTAGACTTCATGGTTTAGGGTAGTGATTGGTCCTCGGTGGGATAAAAAAACCATTGAATAGGTGATTGGGTGGTTTGGTTCAATTTTTTTGCTGGTTTTTTTAAGGATGTTTGAGTAATAGATGTATAATTAATGGTTTTATGGGTGGTTTCATGCGATGGTCAATAAGGTGACTAGTCAAACCTTGGTCATGACATTTATACATTGGCCATCTAAGTTAAACCACCTAGTATTTAAGCATTAACCACTTAAGTTATATCACATGGCATTTAAACATTAACCACTTAGGATATGCCACATGGCTAGAACCTAAACAACCTAGGTTAAAACCAATACTTTGCCTAAAACTAAGTATTAAGGTTTAAGAACTTGAAGTTTAAGCATAGGTCTAAGAACATAAAACCTATAACTTAGGCAACTAGGCTTAGGTCGAGGCACCTAAAATAGGTTTAGGTAACCTAGGCTTAGGTCTAGGCACCTAAAGTAGGTTGCACCTAAAGCTAGGCCACTAGACTAGGCCTAGATATAGGTTGCCTAGGTAAGTAGATATGTAGGCCTAAATAGGTAGGTAAGTAGGCACCTATTTGTTTTTTGGTGACAAGCCTTTCTTATTAGTTCATCACAAGTAATTTTTGCATTTTTGAATATATATAATGCATGTATTGTGTGTACACTAATGTTTTTTCATCTAGTTATATAGTTTACAAAGTTCAATTTGACAAAAGATATGGAATAAGTTTATAACATTATCTCACATCATCCTTTGTCCCATACAAAAGTACCCAACTTTGACAATTTTTATCATTTTCATACTTTGTCCAAATGAAAATAAATAGATTTCATTCTTAAATTTTTTTCCAATATCTACACATTTAGAAAAAAAATTGAACCAAAAATATTAAGTAATTTGACCAAAAATGCATTTGAATCTTCACTACTTCATACCTTGAAAAACAATGATATCTTGAAGATTTTTTTTTTCTTTTTTTTCATAAAATGATTTGTCAATAAACATATTTAAAATATCAACATGGTTTATATATATATACATACACTATTTCCCCACCTTTTAAAAATATAACGAACCAATAAAAAAATTTAAATGTCATAATTATTAATCTATACACATATTTTATTAATTTCGTTTTTTTTTCAAACTTTATCGTGAGTAATAAATTTGAATTTGAATTTTAATGTTCTTTTGAGTTCATTAAATGAAATTTAATATAATTTTTTAAAAAATTCCAAATTTTGTGACCACATATATTAAAACATCAATAAAAATCAAATTTTAGATTTTTTGTTACCCATCAGATGGAAACATGAAAAAAATGTCATTTTGGGGCGTGTTGATTTCTTTTGAAATTCTTTGGATGTCATTAATAAGAATATGTTCTATTATTTAATGTCAAAAGTTCAAAGAAGATATTCATTTAAATAAGCCTTTAAACAAGAGTCCCAACTTGAATGTTTTAATTATATTCTAGGCATTAAGTTTTATTTAATTTTATGGTTTCAAAAAAAAGGTAATAATAAATAGGTACTTAGATAGGTGGGTAGGTAGTACATAATAGGTAGGTAAGTAAATAAATAATGAATAAGTAAATAGGTAAATAGCTAAGTAGATAGGTAGGTAGGTAATTACCTACCTATAATTACTATATAGGTAGGTATGTATGTATGTATAGTTTGAAATTAAAGAACTTTCATGTGGTTAGCCCAAGTACTTTTAGCATATATCTTATTAGGAAATGCAATATTTATATTAATTGTTTGAGGTCAAAGTTGTGTTTCGAAAACCTTAACCGTCTATTAAATATGAGTTTTCTAATTTTGAAATAATGCATTTTTAATCCAAAAAGATGTTAACCTAGAAATTTGCTCACCTTCAAATTGCCTTGGCATTTGTAAATCATTCAAATTAATTTGTTCGTCCATGAGTGGACCATTGACCATCAATTGTTCATTATGCATTCTATAAAAATTATGTAAAGCGCAACAAGTTCGTAATGATTTGACCTAAATAATGAATTGTGAAGGCTTTTAAAATTCATCATCTATTTTTAAGGTGTGCAAAGGCATTTTTGATCTTCACTTGCCATTTTCGTAATTCCTTATCAAAATCATCTTTTGCTTCATCTCCCAATCTTTTTTTGTGGGCAAGCTTTCATGATGTTGATCAAAGGCATCACAAACAACTTGCAAAACCACATTATAGTGGTCATGTTTATTCCAATAGTTTGTTAGAACAAGTTTAAATGTTGGCTTTTTAGCAAGCTCGATGTGTAAATCATCAATGGGTTCCACACATTTGTGGAATCCTTCAAAGTTCCTTGAAGGCTTGGATGATTTTATCCAATCTTTGATCATGTGGAATGTTAATGAAATGTGAAATTTTTTTGTCCTTGTTTGGTAAAACTTCAGGGATGAGAATTGTATATTTGATCACTATATTAACCCTTGTCCCATAAACATTTGCAATGGCTTGATTAAGATAACTAGTAGCCAATCATTTCAACACCATAACCACTATCCTCTCAACTTCTAGAGGCTTTAGGTGATTTATAGTTAAGTGTAAGGTCTCAAAACCCATACATAATATGAAAAGTGTTATAACTCATCCTATATTCCTTCAACCACTTATTGTCTCAAACCTCACTAATACAAATACAATGCCAAACAACTTCATGCATTGTTTTCCAATTGTGGATAAAATTGGGAATTTCCACCATTTGCAAAGTTACCTCTTCCTAATGTATTCATGAACAAAAACAATGCAGAAAAAAAAAACAAAAACATTCTCAATGGACATGTTTGCTTGAAATAAAAAAGAAGACACAAAAAGATCAATGGGATCTATTAGCACCGGCACACAATGTACTTAGAAAAAAACCTATAAAAGTTGAAAGCATTGAGACATATGTATGTTTTCTTTGGTAATATGAATCCACACCCAAAAAAAATTGAAAGTAACTTGGGACCCTAAATTTTTTTTAAAGCAAAATTTTAAGGTAACTTTAAAATGATTATTTTTTTCATTGGTCTTTGATTTGCCCATTTGGTAGCTCATGGTTGGATAACATTATTCAAAAGTTAAATATTCAAAAGTTAAGCTATAAATAGGAGTAGGGCCTTAAAAATTTAAAATGTGCAAATGCAACTAATGCTAGTGTGAACCAAAAAATAGTTCCAATCCATGTTGTTGGAGTGGACCTAGCCATGCATTTCACTTGTAGGGAGCCAATGCAATCCAACCTTCATGGAATGGATGTCATTTCTCGACAAAACCTTGACTTTAAAATTACACCCAACTTGCATTCCATGAAACAATTGTGTACAATCATAACAATAAACTAAAGAATTATGTGCAACTAAATCACATTTCTTCATAAGAAAGTTCATTAAAAATTAATAATGAAAAAAGAGGTTGAGAAAGTGAGCTTGTTCGTTCACCGTGGTCATAGTAATTGGTTAAGCAAACCTTTCTTTGGTTAACCAACCCCTAAATGTTAAGACAATGGGATTTTACATTGAAAAGAATTCATACTATGAATGCATTCAGGCTTTTTTTTTGGAATAAATGAAGTTCATTGAAGCCATTAGCAATTTGAAAATGTCTAAAAAGCATATGTTGTATTTGCAAGCCACATATGGAGTCAAAACACTTGATCATAATTTTAACTATATAAAGGAGAAAAACCATAGTAAATTAGCCCAAAACCATAGTGAATGTTTTACTAACGTGGCATCGATTTTGAACAAGGCAACCATGATCATGAATGTAATTGTTCTTATGGGTCCCTTTTGCAGGCGAGTTAATAACCAAGAATAAAATTAAAGAAGTACGTAGCATAACGTTGTCAATGTATGGCATTTGTCACCTTTGGTTTGATGACATGCTTTGGCATTGTTCAAGGTAACGAATATTTAGTTAGATTTTTTTTTTTTGGGGGTGCAAATTTAAGCATAAAAAACCCAAAAAATGATTTTTAGGGTTTGTAATTGTTAGATTTTGAAAAAAAATGGGAAATTGTCAAATGTTTATAGTAGGTTTTATTAGGAAATCAATAACATAGAAGGATGTGTAAAGAGCTCATAAATTTTTTTCTAGTATATGTGGAGGGGTGAATGAATTAATGAGTGGTTCAAAGGACTTTTAAAAAGTCCCAAAAATTCTTGTGAAAATTATTTTATAATGTTAAATTGGCAATGTTGAAATTTTTATAAATAAAATAAAAATGTTTCAAGAGAAATGAAGAATCAAAACTTGTTCTAGCCAAGGGCCAGTTTTGGTTTGGAGGGCCGTTCCAGTTCCAATTCTGGTCTGGATTCTTTTGACTGGTTCTCATTGGCCGGCCTAGTAGTAGCTCAAGAGCCTCTCACATTATACCATAGCCTCGGGTCTAGAATAATTAATTTTTCTCCAAAAAAATTGTTTAAAAATCTGAAATTATTATTTGTTTCACAATCTACTATGATATTGTTATATAAGGAGTGAAATTCTTCAGATTATAGTGTGCAATAATTATGATGGTTTTCCATACTTCAGCTTCATATTTTCACAAAAAAGTCATTTCACTATTTTAAGATGATCATTATTTTGGCTAAATCACCAAATTGTAAAAAGAAAACATTCAGCTTCTATAGCCCACAACCTCCACCCTAAATATGATATTCTGCATATCTTATGCTTTAGGACCATTTTAGGTGGGGGGGGTCCAAGGTCCGAATTCATAGGAACTAATTGGGACTCATTTGAAACAAGGGGTGTGTCACACTGTGGGCTTGCCATTTCCAATAGAAAGTATCTTAAGGCAAAAGAACAATTATGAAGACTCAAATATTCTACCATGCAAAAATATAATTTTCAAAACATCCTCTAAAACAAAATTAAAATCCTTCAAGATATTATAACTCTCTAACTAATCTTAAGTTTCAACACAAGCCAAAATATCATCTTTCAAAGAATCCTCCTATAAAAATAGACCTATTACCTAGGGGCCAAAATTCCTTAAGCTACTACACTCTAAACACAATATCCTTGCCTTGGTAGGCAAGGCCAATAAACTGAATCCTTGAACCCTGCCTTGGACTCTAGGTTGCATCTTAGGTTCTTCAAATCATAACTCTTTTTCTGGGGTTCAAACCAATTGACTTTCCCTCCAAAATGGCGCCATGTAGGTTTAGCCTTGATTGCCACTCTTTGGTCTTGGACCCTCATCTAAAGGCCATGGGTCCAGTTTATGGCTCTCCATCCAAGAGGATTGCTCTATTTTATTGGACCTTGAACCCTGATCTAAAGTGGCCCTTGGTTAATTGAAGCACATGCTTATAGGTACAATAGGTATCAGGGTTTAATATGGTGAACTTAGAAAAGTATGTACCCTATACAGTAAACTCTCTTTAAACTAATATCCTTGGGACCGGCCGGAAGTTTACACAAATTATATGGGGGTAACAAAAATCATTCCGGAACCTGCGAGAGCAGCATTGAAGGTCGTGGAGGTTAGTAGAAGGTTGTGGATCATTGGGAAAAGTAACAGAACTTTGTAGAGCTTGGTGGAGGATCCAAGAAGCATGTAAAAGATCATATGACATGAGTGGTAGAAATCTTGACAGAAAGTGAGGTTGTGGAAAGTTGCACTCTGGGTACTCTCGGAATACATGTACATATGATGTATTAGTTTATAAAATGCTATGGGACCGGAAAAAAATATTGAATATCAGTTTATGGAGAAATTATTAGATTAAGTATGAGGCCTGCCACGGGCCTGTGCCCGCATATTAGTTTAGAGAGAATATTAGTTTACACAGTATTAGTTTAGAGAGAGTTTACTGTATCTCTAGAGGAGGATTCTGTTCCTTCAAACAACAACAATAAGTGGATGAACAAAACGGGCCCCATAATGTGCAAGGACTTGTGAACCTTCAGAATGATAGGTGTGTTCACACTAGGTGTTAGGGACTCTACTAGTGTGGAGTCCCCTAACACCATGCTAGTCATTGAGGACTTAACCCTACTTGCCATGAAAACTTTATGTTAAGCTAACAATCACTTAACATTAAGTTATTGCCCATCTAATAGTGGGTGCCACCTAGGATGCCACCTAGATTTTCATCTAACACTGACTTAACATCAAATGTGAATGCATCATAAGTGAAGAAAGTTAATAAATCAAATGTGAAGTGGAAAAAAAAAAAAA
>Ga0209611_10014886_pt1 | contig 10272 bp, 6 predicted proteins | sample S1TSphgellanicum_3_FD_187693 | JGI IMG/M metagenome (GOLD analysis project Ga0209611, IMG submission 187693) | Host-associated microbial communities from peat moss isolated from Minnesota, USA - S1T2_Fc - Sphagnum magellanicum MG (SPAdes) (version 2) | ecosystem: Host-associated > Plants > Peat... | reverse complement strand
TCTTGAATAAGTTGTTGGAAGGAAGATTATATGCTCCAATTTTGAGAGCAAAACAATCAATATCAACTATTTGGAGGGAGACCCCCAAGTGAGGAAATCGCCTTAGGTCATGTGATTTTAGTGATTGGTCTATGTATACATAATTTGGTTCAAGTTATTTAAGATTATTACGAATCTTGACTAATAATTTGAGGAAAAGCTCCAAGACAATTATAAATGGCCTCTAACAATTATACCAACTTTCTCTAAAATATTGTTGCAAATATGGTGGAAATAAATAAATCTACCATGAAAAGGCTCTTTCCTAAACTAATGTTTTACATCAAAAATTTATATAAACATGCAATGGAAATGTTCTCATTATTAGACATTCAAGTTAAATGGGTTAAAAGTTCATTGGCTTTATGAAAAAAGGTTTTGAAAATCATTTTTTCATTTTAATTGACAAATTAATGCACTTTCTAAGTTTGTCAAGTGGTATCAAGATTAAAAAATCAATTCATTTTTAATTACTATCATGTGATTACAACTCATTGTGCCTTGTACTTAGACCCAAATGATAGACATCAAGATTTTTTTTGTGAAGTTGCAAAAGGATATTGGAATAGGGTGCAATAACAATTTCATTTCAAAACACATCCAAATGGCAAATGGTTCAACTCACAAAAGGAGGTTGTTTATACAAATGTTTTCAATGTTGAAAAATTGCCTTAATTTTGAATGTGTTGTTTAATTCCAAGATAGAAATGAGGAATAAGAACTTCAAAATGGAACTAAGATGAACTCACAAATGTGAGTTCAAAATGAAACCAATTTGCACAAACCACGAAAGAAGATGGTTTATGCAAGTTGAAATGAAAATAGTGCATGTGTGGGTTGAGTCATGACCAACAAACTTTCATAAGATTCAATGGCTTGAACTTGGGAAGAATCATCATTTTTTTCCTCTATATTGTATTCTATGATTGGTAACAAGGACTACATCAAAATGACTAACAATTTCAAGACTTCAAAATGAGAGGTCTAAAATTTTCTAATTTTGGCAAGTTATGAATTCCATAATTTTGTGTTGCAAGATAATAACTCCCACATACAAATTTCAATTGAAGAACTTTTGAAGCAAAGTTGTGGCCTTTGAAAAACCTTTCCAACATTGTATTGCATATTATAATCCAACATTGTATGACCCCTATTTTGTGACTTTTAATGGTCAAAAGTCAAATCGGCAATTTGATTCATGACGATCCTTTTGGCCATAACTTGAACTTTAAATTTATAAATGGAAAATGTGAACCCACTTTTGATATTTAAGCTTCAAAAAAATTCAATGATACAATGAAAGTTTGATTCAACTAATATTTGTCATTTGCACTTTTGTCCTCAATACTCAAAACACCTAAGGGATTTCAGCTCCCAAATGGGAGTGTTAGGATTCATTGTTTGTATTTTCCCACACTTGTGAAAATGTGAATTGAATCCCAAAACACTTTTCCAACCCACTTTTATTTTCATGTTTTAATATTAATTGTGAACCCAAGTTTAAAGTTGCAACACAAATTGTTCTTATTGACCTTTTTGGAAACCATTGTGAATGTTACAAGTTTAAACTTAAGTTCCACATGACCATCTAAAGGTCAAATGTCCCTTTCCTTCAACCCAACCTCCTTTAAGGTCATTTTTTAGGAGATTAAAATTCCACATGGTTAATTGGTCCAACTCTTTTCATTTTTTGAACCATTTATGTTGCAAGGCTCCCCTTATTCTTTAGTCATCATTCTCCTTTGGGAGACCTCCCAATTATCCATTTTTCATTGGCACGTGGTAGGGTGATCCATTAGGAAGGGTTTTTTTTGCCTTAACTCACTTTACATTTTGCATAGCTCAATAGATATTTTCCCCTCCTATTTGTTCCTTTCCATAACTAATGACACTAACATCATTGGTCCCACCTCAAAGGTTCTTCATGTTTTAAAACATTTTACATCCCAATTGGCCTTGGTGGGGTTAATAATCCAGCTTTGCAAACATGCAATTTAATCCCCTTTTGACCTACCTCTCAACTTTTCCCTTCTAGTTAAATTTTGTGCCCCAAGGATGGTATTAGGGTTTTAATAATGTTCCTTGGTTCATTTACCTTTATTCTTCCTCTTTGAAATTTTATGAATGAAAATATGTAGCATGTACCCGAGGGGGGAAACACTTACTGTAAAGTTTGGGATCTATCTGCATCAAACAACCATTTTTAGGGGGGGGGGAGGTATTAAATAATTGTCCAACCTATTTTTTATCACCCTAATATTATTATTTTTTAATATATACACATTAAAACCACCCTATACTAATTATAATCCATTATTTCATATTATTACATACCTTATCAATTATAATTAAATTAACTATTTGAACCCTATCTTTTAACTAATTAATTTTTAAAAAACCCAAAAACCAATTTATTGCACCCTATATTTATATTCATGTATATTCTACTTTTTTAAACTAGTATCCTCCCCCCCTCCCAAGAGCATGTAAAATCATTCTCAAGGTTAAAAAATGTTTAAGTGACCTTTGGGATCCTTTCACGATGTTTTCCCCAAAATCTTTCATATATGTTGGAAACTTTTCATTATTTCCAAGCTTCTAGCACTAGTTTTCATCCTTGGATTCAACTCTCATTCAAATTTTTGGGAGACATTTAAGTCCAAGCCTATTTGGAATGTCATAAAGGGCCCTTGGTTTGTCGACAAATCTCACTCCCCATTTCTAGAAAGGGTGTAGGGTTCATTTTTGCTTAGGCCATTGCCCCAATGGCTTATTTCAAGAGTTGGCTCTTGTGGCCCCAATCATTACCTCTTCATTATTGTAAGATAGTCACCCATTCTTATTGAAGGCTACAGAAACATGTAGTTCATGGATGTTTTCATTCCAAGCACACTTGAAGATGGCATGAAATCTTTTTCCTCCTACAACCTAAGCTTGCATCCCCCTTTTAAAATAGTTTTCAAATAAAAGATTGAATCACCTTCAAGAAAGCATATTAGAAATATTGCGTGAACATAACTTTTCAAGTATGATGTTGGACATGACTTTCATCCTGTGAAAGCATGAATAGGTGGACAATTTGGACTATCACACTTGTAATTTTTAGGATTATATACAAATGAGAAATTTAAAATCATATTCAAAATTAACATTATCAATTTTTTTTAATATTCATGTTGTCATAGACTTTAATGGAAATCATCATAATTTTTTTAGATGAATTCTAAAAAGATTATGGACTCATAATGGACTTTTAAATTGACAACACAATGTTTGTCGCATAGAAAAATGAAAAATGTGATTCAAAAAATATTTCAAAGTAGTGTCAAAACAAAAATTAAAAAATAAAACATCATTAAATGAAGAATTTATTAGTGAAGTACATTGCAACTTTCCATATATATATATATATAAAGTTTTAAATGATGTGATTGTTGTAAATGTTTATCCTTGAAAGTCCATTTCACATTAAAAAATTTAATCTCTTGCATGGATTTTTTTATCAATCACATGTTTAGAGATATTCATAAGTTGGTTTATTAATATTTACAATTAAAAGCATAGGATTTATGGTTTAACAATTGATAAAACTATTAAAAAAATTATTAATGTTAAATTATGGACCTTGAAACGCCACTTTTGAACCACTTAACCATGCTTTCACCTTCTCATGTTTATTTGAAATCATGTGCAAACCCAAGCTTAAGGGCATGGTTTTATGCATGCCCAATCATCTATTATTTCATATGGCCTCTGACATCTTTGCTACAACATTACACACCATTTTACTTAAAATTTTGAAAAATTTGTAATTCAAATGGACCTATATAGAATTCAGATTTTCCAAAACCAAATTACCTATGTAGTACAAAGATTCAAATAGTTGCAAATAACACTTTTAATTACCTAAAACAAGCCACAAAATGAAATTTTATATTAATGATATCTTATTCAATGAACCATGAATTACCTATTCATTTACACTAAACCTTAAAACCTTAAACATTCACGACCATATTAATCTTAAGGCATTTTGATATCAATTGATTACAAAAGCAAATAATTGTTTAACAATATTGGTAAAAATTAAAAACCTTTTTAACTAACCTACCCTCATGCCTTCACAAATGCAATTTTTTTTAAGTAACAAAATGACCAAAAAAATGGTGGTAACTCATTATTTACAATTAATGGATTGAAAATGATTAAAAGTTAACATTACACACCTTAAACACCACCATTGGACTCTATGTTTATCCCATTGCATATGTGGTTAGTCCATAGACTCAATGCATACACCTTTTATGATATTCCCTTGGAATGTATAGGTTCTCATGATGGCATTTAAAAAACTTTTGTTTCCATTGTCATAAATGTTGGGTTTCACATTTCTTGTGAGTAATCACATGTTCTTTCAACACCTTTGTCTTCATTTTAGTCCTTGTGACAACACATTGACATTGTGTCATCCACAAGAGGGGTCCACATTTTAGTTAATGTTGTCATTATTGATCCCATTTGAATAAATTTAGTATTGAAAACTACCATTTCTAGGGGGTTGTTATGATGATCACGATCTATGCAAAGGATACACCTTACCATGATCGACACCCAAGAAATATGTTATTACCTTTTGTTATGGAGGTATTTGACTACTTGCACCAACAAATAGATTAAATTTTTACCCATGTGTTAATATGGCACAATCAACTAAGGGCACTAGAAGCCCTCCTCTTTCAATTTTAAAGCATTTCATAGGTAAAGGGTGGTGGCAACCTTGTAAAAAACTCAAATTTCATCCATCTTGAGCCAAGCCATCATCATCAATGAAACCTCTTCTAAGCTTGGAATTTTCCATGATTCCCTCCGCTCTCTTTGTCCAATTTGCTTCATGCAACTAATGTCGGGTTTAGGACCTAAGCTTGGGATTTGGATTTGGGAGGGTGCCTTTTCATCCCTTTTGTTTTTGGGTGTTATTTTGGTTTTGGACATTGGTCTTCTCTTTGGGTTCTCTCAAAGCCAACTCCTAGTTCCACCACTTTCCAAACAAAAAATTTAAAAATTTCTAAAAGATAGCCTTTGTTTCCAAAAAAAATCTTTGGTTTGTTTTTTTCCTAGGATTTTTGTTTTATTTTTTATGCGATTGGGCCAATTTGGCTGATTCATTTTCAAGTTTTTTTCTTACATTTTATGGCACAATTTTTGAACTTTCTTCCCCCATTTCAAATGATTTTCAAGTTAGTTTTTTCTTTTTTTAATTTGTGTTAATGATGGATCATATTTTGTTGGGAAGGTTATCTTTATTTAAATGCTCCTTGTTGTGACAGTAGGGAATTTTGTAGTTTTCAAATCAAAGGTATGTTCAATTTCATTTTGAACAAATAGCATCCAATAGGAAAACACATCTTAACAATTTTGTGTTATTTTGAACAGGAAAAGACATCCATCTCATATGTGGTGACAATAGTTCAAGTAGCATGTTCAATGGGATTTTGTGGAAAAAATTATTTCGCATACAACACCATAAATGAGGGATAGGAAATTCATGTTGTATTATAGGATGCATTATGAAGCCTTTAACAATTTAGTGTTAAAGTTGACATTGTTTCATCAATCCAAGTGTTTGAACCATTTGCAAAAAAATATTGATCAATTCCATGAGCTTATAGGTGTATATAATATTTGCGGGGCGATTGATGGTATTCACATATCATTAGTTGATCTTCCCAACAAGAAAATAACCCTTGTAGTGATTATTTTTTTTAATAATCTTTTTTTCATAACATCGTAATGCAAGCACTTTGTGATGTAGACAAAAGATTTTGGAATGTGTGGGCCAACGAACCTATGGGATTCCACAATGGAGGGCAATTCAAAATGTCCAATATTTATGGACAATTAAAAAACCATGATATTCTACAAGAGTTGATGGTGGTGTCAAGGGTGTGAGATGCACACCTTATATAATTGAGGACATTGCATACCCAATTCAACCATATTTGCAAAAAATTGGAAGACCTATAATCCAAATAATGTGAATAAAATAAGGTATGACTATATTATGAACTTAACGAGGGTAGTCATTTAAAATGCCTTTGGATCCTTAAAGAATAGGTGGTGTATTGAAACATTTTAATTCAAGAGTTGATAGAGTTGTGCGAGTTGGGGGAATTTTACATAATTATTACATAGATTGGGGTGCACTTAAGTTAGGGCCTCCAAATGTGACACCTCCTCTACACAACCTTCAAGGATTTGGGGATAGACTACCAACAATTAAATAAGGAAAATTTACAAGTTGATAAAACGAAAGAAACTTAGAAATATTTTGTTTAAATAATGGTTGACTCACCACTCAATTGATCAATAAGGGTGCAAATTGGAACTAATTCATTTTATATTTTGGTGTTTTGAATCATAATTTTTTTTATGCATAATCAATTCAAAATGTACATTCCATTGTGTTCAACTATGTGTATTTAATTGAAAGTATGCAATCCAATGGGTTGCATGAACCAACACCCACATTGGTACCATGGAGAATCCTTTTAAACTTAGACCTTACATTATGAAAATTAAATCAAGTCTATAAACCCAAATCCAACATGGCCAATTTGTAAAAGTCCCAAAATCCTTGTACCTTGCTTCTAAAGTTTATACATCATTGCTTGGGCTTGATATAGCCATTGTAAAAATCCCCAAATCCTTGTACCTTCGTTTTTAACTTTGCACCAAATAAGCTAAGCATTTATCATTATAGCACCTATTCCTTCTTTCCTTTATTCTTTCTTTTTCTTTTATCCTCCAAATTGGGGATATCATCAATCATCAACTACACATTCTCATAAGAGCTCGAATTTTCTTTTTCTTCTTTTTGGGTAACTTTCCTTTGATTTTTCTTTCACACAAGTAGTTTCACTTAGCTACTTCCACAAAACACATACAAAATACAAAATTACCACCATGCGGGTGTAATCAACAACACAAATCAAATGGTGCTTGTTGTTATTGCTTCTTGGATTGTTACGCTTCATCATCATTCATTTCCACAATTTGAACTTAGAATGTGTGGAATGCACCTCTTGGTCAACTCCATTGAATGCACCATTTATTCTAGCTATGCCTCCAAACATTTGATCAAACCTTTTTTACCATGGCCAATTAGAAAGGGGCATGCCAATTTCCTAACTTTTCTTCCTTTCAATCTTGTACTTGTCTTTCATCTTGCTCCACTTGTCACACACTTGCTTCCAACTTTGCTACACATCATTTGAAAAATTCACATTCAATTGTTTTATGAATTCTTGGAAAACTTTTCGATTGTCTTCCCAATATTTCTCCTTGCAAGTGTCTAGAAGAAAAAACTGAAAATGTATGTTGCTCCACAATCTACCTACATTTTCTTGAGGTATTGTAACAATTGTATTAGGTCTAGAAAAGGATGGTGAACTTGCCTTAGCATCTTGACCTTCCATCAACAAGCTTATGAAAGAAGATTGGTGAGTCCTTTTCTGTAGTATGGATAACCCTAGAAGCAGAGAAGAAGTGGAGAATAGAAAGAAGAAAATGACAGAAACTCGCACAACTGAAGCATAAAGAAGAAGATTGGAGAAATTAGGGCATAAGAGTTTAGTATAGAACACACTTGAAAAAAGATTGATGGTGGTGGTTTCCAAACACCGCCATAACATTTTTTATTGCAATGAAACTTCAATCTGATCTTTTAAGCTTAGTGGAAAATGTCGTTCCTATCAAGTTCTCAAGGAGTTTTGATCAAGTTCTCAATTGTGTTCCCCAAAATGTTCCAAATGATGAGTTACAGTGATGACATAGTGAACAAAACTGAATTTTCACAAAAGCAAATCTTAATACTCATCTATTGATTGTCACCAGTAGTCCAGAGCAACATGAAGCCCAAGTTTAGACAATAGGTTCCAACAGGTCACCAAAATATAGCAGGATTCTTAAGTTTTTCTATTTTTGCTCTCTGACATTCTAAAGTTTTGTTCCACATCTTGAAAGGAAATGTTCTGTCAAAAACTTATAACTCCAGAAACATTCATGTGACTCAAGAATGAGTCCAGTCTTTCCTCTGGTCTGAAATTGTGATGTTAGATCCATGTGGATTCTACAACATCTCAATGGATGTGATGTGTGGAAATGTGTTGAGTATCATTGTGTCCAGCAAGAAGAGGTTGATCTGCAAAGCTTGAGATGTCAGCGAGCTACCACATGAGATTCAGTTTTTTCTGAAAGTACCTGATGCCACAGGATCAACACATTTGTGGGTTGTTGTTCCATTAATTGATCCAAGAGTTTGGAACAGGATTTGAACATGTGAAGTTTACTATATATAAAATGTCAGTGGGAAGGGCACCAACCTATGTATAATTGCTCAAATTTCCCATCAGCATAGAAATCTACTGGATAAAACATAAAACCTGTTGATACTAAACAGTCTATAACACTTGATAATTTCAAAATTTCTACATCACATTTTTAGTACAAAAACACTAAATCCGGAGGTCGAACAACATCCCCAGAAAAGTCACAGAAAGGGGAAGCACACTTTCTCTATCACCACAGGCATCCGGGCTACCAGCAGGAAGGTCTGAATTACTTCCAGTGCCATCTGTAGATGGTAATGGAAAACTGGCATCTCCCGGAGATGAGCCACCTGCTAAACTGATTGGGTACAGAGCAGACCCATTTGGGTATAACAGGCCCCAATGCTGCTCTGTTGCTGGACCTGGTTTTAAATCCTCGTTGAAAAGTGCAAAAATGTAAGTCGGGATGAACACCCGAGGCCTTTTAGGCGTACCTTTACCACTGAGGATGTATGTGACTAGATTGTTATTGTAAGCTTCTGCATTGCGAATGTTAGCACCTGTACCTCCTGCCGTTGGCCATCCAGACTCACTAAGTGCTATTCTCACATTTTTGTAGCCAAGCGCCTCCATGGCATAATAAACAGCATCAATCTGTGCCTCAAGTAAGCTTGTATAGCTGTATTGACCTTCAGTAAGAGTTGCTGTTACTGAAGCAAACACAGCATAGTTCAATGGAATACTAGAAGGATCATCTGCCCAAGCAAAGTATGGATAGACATTGATGTAAAGGTATGAGCTAGTTTTGTCAAGAAATTCCAATAAAGGCTTGAGCACAGGTACTGCAATCTGCGAATTGAAAACACCTGCTGATGGTGGAAATGAGCTGGTGAGAATGTTAAACTCACAAGCAGTTGACAGCTTGATAGATGATAATCCATGGCTTGTGAGGCTTGTCTGAAGGTTTTGGATTGCAGGGACAAGTTGGGGCCAGATATTAGAGTTTGTTGGATCAGCAAACAGCTCATTCCCAACCAGAATGACAGTAATGTTTGTTGCTGGGACGTATGCAACAACATTGGCCACAATCCATACATCAGCTGCTGCTGAACTTGCAGCTAGAGATGGAATTTCATCATTGGACATACCAATTACTACTTCTAGTCCTGTGTTTGCTAAGGCTTTCAAGGTCCCTGCATCAGAGTTATAAATCTTCACCCGTCCTGCACCCAAGCTCTTTATCAGATTTACAGCAGCATCATTTGATGGAAGATTATCACCCACTTGCCCATAATTTACACCCATTGTCTGCAGCTCTGTTCCCACCATCAACCCACCCGTTTTGTGATCAGTTCACTAAAGATAGCACAAGGTCCCATATTGTAGACACTTATGAATAGAATTTTGAGATGAGCTGATAACAAAGTTAAAGAGTCAATAGATCCAACAACAAAACACATTCAGGTCTGAACAACATAGTCAGCAAAAGCCTAACCCCAAAAAAGAGAGAAAACAAAGACTAAACCAAAAAAGTCAGGAGTGGGCTAATTAGGGTTTAGAGTGTCACAGTGTCAACAGATACGCATGATGTTCAGAGACTTTTAACAGCAGCACATATGATAATGACCACCTACAATAACATCCCCCTTTGACTGACTTCATTTGTAGTGGGTAGAGATCAGTGGCAAACATTAAACAGCGTACTGAGTTTCTGATCAGAAGACTGGACATAACAGGAAAAACTCAACCATGATACTGGCTAGTGCACAAAAAGAGCTATGAAAGAAGAGAAAGAAAAGACCCAAGAAAGAGAACATAACAACAAGAGGGGGGGGGGAGGGGGGAGAGGGGGGGGAGAAACAATGTACAATGGAAATGCAGGTGCCCCAAAACTCTCCCAAAACAA
>Ga0209611_10014885_pt1 | contig 10273 bp, 15 predicted proteins | sample S1TSphgellanicum_3_FD_187693 | JGI IMG/M metagenome (GOLD analysis project Ga0209611, IMG submission 187693) | Host-associated microbial communities from peat moss isolated from Minnesota, USA - S1T2_Fc - Sphagnum magellanicum MG (SPAdes) (version 2) | ecosystem: Host-associated > Plants > Peat... | reverse complement strand
TGTTTTTCGATCATTGTTTTTATCTCTTCGCAGATTTGAACGTAGGCTTGCAGGGTTCATGCCCGCCGCAATGATCATAGCACATGATAGGAAGGCCAAGAAGACGACCTGAAGCAGCGAGGGTTTCGGCTGTACTAAGCCAGGGGTTCGACGAGAACAAAGACGATAAGAAAGGAAAAACAAAACTCGATCAATCGAGCTGCAGGTAAAGAGCATAAGAAACTTGTGCATGATTTCGGTAGTGGGCTACTTCTTCCTCGGTGTTATGCGAGCCCAAGACCGGACTACCCAAACAAACATCAACGGAGATAAGTAACAAGAAGTAGTTCGAGTCAATGCCAGTCACATTCAGTTCGCGAGGAATGACTTGGGGTCATCGGTTTGATCCTATACATATGATCTGGCCACTACGCCTGTAAGGATGTAGGCTGGAGGCTGTTTGACCACAAAAAAGGGGGCGTAGTGGCAGGCTATTCTCCCGTAGTGGCAAGCTTTTTTTGTTGACCTTTTTCACTTTTTGTTACTTTTTGTTACTTTTTTTACTGCTCGTAAATTTTGGAAGTTACCTTTTACTGTCGAAAGGGGTGAGGTTTGTTACTTTTTGTACCTTTTTTTATTCCTGGTAACTATGATAAATTATTTTTTACTAGGCTAGGGGAATTACTGGGTTTCATTGTGCAAGGGGGGAACTTGAAAGGGTGCACCTTGATTTTTTATTTTTTTCTTGTTGAGGGGGAGGGGGGTGGAGGTATGGAGTTTTTTTTATGGTCCCTTCATTGGAAATGTGGAAAGAGGAGGGGGGAAAGGGGTTTTCTACAAAAAATTTTTTTGTAGAAAACATGAAACATTCTTAATGTAATCTCACCTCACATGCACCGGAAAAAACAATATTGTAACATCGTAGTTCACATAGGTAGAGAAAAGGGAGAACATTACATAATATTTTAATTTTTGGGAGTGGACAAAGTAGGAACATTCCTTTTCATGGATGGGTCTACGAAAGAGGCCCATGACCCGGATTTTGTTTTTATAAGCAATAAGAGCGGGAGGCAAGCCTGGAGCGGACGAATACAAATAACAAAATAGGTCGTCCAGAATTTGTAATTCACTTAGTAAACCATGGCACAATCATTGGAAGGAAAACATACCATGGTACATAAGCAAATTGAACATTAATTATATTATTTTGAGAAATGTTGAAATTTTCTCGAACTTAGGTGGGAGAAGTGCAGCTGTTGTTGCTGTTAGGCGCGGGGAGCAGCAGCAAAAGGTAGTGCAGGCACCAACCCATTCGGCAGCCTCTGTCCCCAATTGTCACGTCTGTAACACAACAGCAAATTTATGTGGAAGATTCAGGAAACCGATTACAAGTAAGCAACAATAACTAGGCTTCAAGTTTCGCGAAAAGGTCAATGACTGGCCCATCTCCTCCCACCAGCCGCCCTCGTCCTCGCTTGCAAGGTTCTGAGAATACAACCCCAATGCACTCCTTTGACAAGCGCAGATTCAGTAGTATTATTGGTCAAACTAGATACATGGGGTGGTGGTTACAACTAGAATTTGGTTCCATTTCCCTTTCCATGTCCACGCAGGAGTTGGAGGATGTGTCTAATCTAACACTCATCATGTTAACTGATTTTATTTAACTACAGATAGATTCCTACATGCAACTATCCGAATGGATAGTTTTTTTTTCTGTAAGGCAGTAGTAAAGCGCAATGTCTATTACTCAAGTGCTGCTATTCACAATGAGCCAATGTCCATTGCCTCTTTGTTACACTGACTGCAGCGGGTAAATTAATTGACATTCTTTTGCGATTTTATAAACAAATGCTATTATATGTACCAGGTTGTTATTTCTTATGCTAAACCGTGTTATGCTGTTCTTCAGGTGTCCCCAATAGCTTCTCAGCTCTAGCCCATATATGGTTTGCAAAAGTTCAACTCCTGAAGGTGGGTCTAGGGGAGCATACTTGTTTTGGTTTTACAATGGGGTTGCTCCTTTTGGGGAGTTGTTCAATGTTCTAGAACAAGTGGTGATGCGTTGCTCAATCAATGTGGGCTCCTCACAAAAAAACTCGAAAAGATGAAAGAAAGTGTGAGACCATAACATATTTACAACATCATAATAAACGTGAATACAATATTGATTCACTGTTGAATATCCAATTTGCAACTGTGTTGTTGCAACATTACATCACCTACCTTCAACAACACACAAACAATACAAATAAGATGTTGGGAAAGTACGATTATAACGAAGTGGACGAAGAAGCTGATACAATTGTGTAGTTTGCATTTCCTGGTACACGAAAGCAAAGTAGGGGGGTGCATGCTCTGCGGCGAAATAAACCTGTCTACAATTCAAGTGCAATCCACTATTTCTCGGTCTTGCTGCTACAGCATCGTCGGTGACCATTCCCAAAAGAATCTAACATCCATTGGCGACAACTGTATAAATTGTAGATTTTAGGGAGGCCACCTTCCCTACTTCTAGTGAATGTTTTCAAATCCCTTTTGAAAAATGACCAAAAGAACCTATCTTGGGAGAGAATCCACACGATTTGTATAACATCATTGTTAAGAAAAAGATGATCTTTGAATGCACTACTTGAGCGATGAGCCCATTCCTCTATCAATCGGAAGCCTCTTAGGGTCGTCAGCTTTTTACTCATCAAAGTTTGAGACATTAGGCATGTACAACAACTGAACGTCAAATATGACCGCAGTACCGGGTGCTTCTACTCTTGGTCTCCTAGCCGCAGCACCGAGTCCTTCTAGGGATGCTAGCCTGCCATATCAATGACGATCTCATCGTCAATGCAGAACCAACAGGTTGTAATCCACGTACCGTGTTGCAATTCCCCTCGATTTTTAATCCGGCATTCGGAGGAGCTCTTGATGCTGTCGCAACCCCACCTAATTTACGGCCTCCAATGGCGAAACGTTCGTCGATTTCGCGCTGGTGCGTGCGAAGAAAGATGTCGACAACGACCGAAGGAGAGGCACGAACAATACGCTCGAAGTAGGCTACCAGTCGTCGAACTCGAAGTAGGCTACTAGTCGTCGGACTGACGATTGCAATCCTAAAATCGTCCCCTACATCTGCGGTCGCGCTCGAGCATTCGGATGCAGGCATTCACAAATCGTGCGAAGTTGGTAACGGATCGGCCGAAGGCCTTCAGTCCCATCCATCGAGCCAACTCTTGGTCGCGGGTGATGTTCGTCAATTCCGGCATGGCCTTGCGCACGTTCGACGGGTTGCGACGCCAAATGCCGCAAAGGAGAATCCGGTATCGTTCGCCCCAGATTTGGCCCAGGTAATCGACCCCGTACCTTCCTTCGTGCAAGGGGACGTTGCCAAACGCTTGCCCGTTGTGCGAAAGGTGGCACTTGGGACAAACGTCGGGTGATTGGGGAATGGCATTACGGCAATCCGACTTGGGATGCAGTCCTAGACATTTGAAGCATCAACGACCGTCCAGCAACAATGGACAATTTTGACTGGGGTGACGCACGTTTCCATCCCCGCCGTAAACACAGCACAGGAGACAATTGGGTTCTTCGGGAGCAACGAATCGACGAAAATTCGTCAGGGCTACGTGATCCTCATTCGCAAAAAAGGTGAGCGCTGTGCCACGCGCACTGAGCATCGGCAACGGCAAGGGGGGTTGCTGCGACACCGCTCGCGATTGTCGCACACAGTTGTCGCAAGGTTGTGCGGCGGGAATCAGGCTGCACCGTTAGGGTTGGCCGTCGACGGCCAGATGAAGATGGTGGTGTCGACAATTCTCCGTGTCCGTGATCCAACCGTTGGGTTTAGCGAAGGAGGAATCGAGGTGCAGAGCTTCAGCCTTGGATTCAGTGCTGGAGATCATTCTGTTGATACCCGGCCTGCCGTCACGAGCGAGTCGGCCAGACTTTTGGTACAGAGCAACAAAAGATCTGAAAGATCCGCGATGAATGACGAGGCGGACCGACAGATAGTTGTACTCGCAACCGATGACCCCGATCGCCACCATGACGCGGGCTTCGCCGGAAAGCCACGACTACAATTGAGCCTTCTTAGCGTCGTCGTCGAGATGGGTGTGAAGGTGAGCGGTCCTCACGCCCGCCACGTTGTTGGCCATGGACGCCACTTGCTCGACCGACTGTCGCGTCAAGCAATACACCATGGCCATGTCTGTCTTGGAAGTGACATTGCAATCCCATTCGATGACCTGTCCAACAATTTCCTCATCCACATCAGCCACTTTGTCGACGACGTACTGGATCAATGGGCGCACGGTGGACATCTGGACGACGGCGAATCGCGCGGACATCACGATCTTAAGGTCCGTCTCTTTGGAAGGGGATAGGGAGGCCGTCAACGCCACGACCTGACATCCCACGGCCCACAACGACAGGAGGCGCTTCATGATCGATCTGAAATCCGACAACAGCAAATGGGCTTCATCCACGACCACGCAATGTAACTTTCGGAAATGGTTTAACGTCTGCACAAGTTCCACGAACTTCGGAGTGGCCGCACGTTCCACCGATACGAACACGATGGACGGAGGATCGTCGAACGCGATCGTGTCTGCGCCGTAGCTCGCGTGTCGTAAGCCCGCTCGGGTTGCATCCGCTTCGTGTCCACGAAGGAGGATCATCAGAGGCACCACCACGATGACGGTGCGAGCGGTCACCATCGACGGGATCATGAACACAACCGACTTGCCGTGTCCGGTGGGCATGACCACCAACATATTGAACCTATTTTCGAGCACCAACGTCACGGCCAGGCCCTGTTCCTTGCACGTCCAGGGTTCGTGGCCCAGTCGACGAAGAGCTCGCAGTGCGCGCACTTCGTGCGTCTGATCGCCGGGCGGTGGCGGCAGGGCCGGTTGTGGGATGGTCTGTGTGACCGAACACACGAGAGATGCGAGGAGAGAGGCGCACTAGGGTTGTGACTGGGGTTGTGATGCACAATCGCCGTCGGGTCGGTCAACGACCCTAGGAACCTTGACGGTCGAATTACCGAAGGGAGGGTTTCGGACCGGGCTCCCGTGAATTTGCAACAAGCGATGCCATGCTTCCGCGGCCAGTCTATACGTGTACATTTGTTGAGTTTCCAGGAATCTATGATCGTTGGAACAATTGGCGTACTGTCGTGCGCCCGTGGTCGAAGAATGCCCTGACGTCTCGTCGATGGGAAATTCCATGCAATAGCTTTACTTGATGGCACTGTTGAAGTAAGCGGCTAGGTGACAGTAATCCGCGAGCCCCAGGTCGAGATTCGCGTGCTCGAGGAACGCCGTGGCCACCAAACGGGAAACATCTTCGCCGTCCATGGTGGCATCTCGTTGGACGGCCCAAAGGTTCATGTATTGCCAAGCGGCGTCATTGTTTCCGTGGAGGCCCGCGATGAACGACTACAGCGGCCTCACCAGCAACATGTATGTGATGAAGAGTGAATAGAGTTCCGGGCGTAGGAAACGCGGTATCAATTTGACTGGCCGCCCGGCGTTGGCGCCCTTGTGGTACCTCTAGAAGGTCATGATGGTGCCGCGTAACCAATAAAATGTCCTGTCAGAATGCTCCGTGTTGCGAAGGAGGTAGCTCCTGTACTCCTCCCCGCGAGGAGGACCGCCGATGGTGAAATGCATGAGTAAAAACAACAACGTGTGCATACGATCTACCGCCTTGGCCCACAACGCCAAGGCATTTTGATTCCATACGATGGAGCTATCGCCGTCCGTGCCTTTGACGAAAAGTCCTCGGGTGCGCTGATCGCTGAAAAGGTGGACGGCGAGATCTTGTCCGTGGCGATGAAACTCGTTACGGGCATCCGACAAGAAAAAATATTCGACTTCGTCTTCGTTCGCTTTGTCCTCGACGTTGCCCTCGGCTATCGCCCGGTTTATCCAAGCCGTCTGGAGTCCCAACAGCATTTGGTTGCTCATCACTTGATTCGCCTACCGGAGCAGCTCGCCCACCAGGTTTCATAATGTGTCGATGGTGACGGCTTGACCGTCGATCGTGCACGCCATGGGACCGATCCGAACAAGTCTCGAGATGTCGGGGCCGTCACCCACCACCTTCCATGCGAGGCGCATGGTCTCCCGTAGTCTGTTAAACAGTGTATCTTTGACACTCGTCGACTTCGCACCACGGGATTGGGGGGTGACCGGGCTGCCACATTGGACGCACCAGCTGCATGAGGATCGTGCATCTCCACCAATATTGGAGAATGGCTAGGGGACCTGTCACGCATCGAACGTGTTCGAAAGCGAGGTTGTTCGACGAAGGGTCCGACTTCAAGCTGTTCACGATCAGGAACCTGATTATCGGACAACTGGTCGACGGCCCGTGCTGAACAACCGGACACGTCGGCGATCTGCAAATGTGCAACAACACCGCGTGGATCGGAACAAGGTCTTCGTCATCCCCCTCCGCATCTCGTCGACTTCAGATGTGAGAAATGAAATTCTCCAGCGCATCTCCGAGATCCGGATGCAAATCGCCGAGAACGTTGACGAATGGCTCATCGTCCACCGGGGCGCTGTCCTTGGATCGGACCATCGTGGTGAGCAGCTTGGTCATCAACATACAATATTTGCTTATTGTCGATGGCACCCAAAGCTGGTTGAGCCCCACCGTGGCCAAGGGGGAATCTTCCACCGAAACTACCAACCGCCTGAGATGATATGGCACACGACCGATCATGGCCTGCGTAGCCTCCAAATACCTTCAAACCATCGAGGGCAATCGATCCAAATTGGGTTCCGTGTCGATCGAGTTTGGGAGCATGCTCGCTCGCTTGATGCGGTCCAGCGACGTGCCTGCCGGAATGATGTGGCTAACGGCTAGCTCGTGCGAACGAGACACTCTGAGCCATGGACTCAACTCACGAACGGATGGATTTGGTGCCACGTTTCCCAGGGAACATTGGTGGGCCTGTAACGAAACATGCACCTGCTCCTTCAGATGGAGCCCCGCTATGTCGCCTTCGAGCTCCATATTCTGGTGGTCCACACCAAAATACGCCTTGTACCCGACCATTCTGAAAAGGCGCTGCACTTGACACGGTTGACCATTCGCATGAATCGATAAGAAGAAATGGTTGGCGCGACGATGATTGCCCATTATCTTTTTGGTGGCCGAATAGTACGCACATCCATCCGCCTCGCATCGATATCCGTTCACAACCTTTATCCCTGGGACCACCGGCAAAAGCTCCTACCGTGGAGATGTGGTATACCTTTCCAGGCGAGGGTCTTGCAACTAGGTGAACTCGATCCCATCGAGCGACAATGCGAAATCCATAACAGGTGGGATCCCAGTCACGCGACGAGGGCCACCGTTGCGATGTCGTTTGGGAGCTCTCTAATTGTCGTGCCCTAGCAAGTGGGTATGGACACGGCGAGCCTCAGGCTCCAAACATACGTTGCAAACCTTGCACAACAGAAGACGGATGCCATCCGCGATGTTGAGAACCGTGAGGCCGACATCACGGAGCAGTTCCGATGTTTGCTCGATGGGCGGCTCGATGAACATGCCCAGGGACATTTGCGCGTCGTCGTCGTCGTCGAGATCTTGATTTACGACGGAATTGCTTTGTTCCGCATGCCGCGCTTTGAAATGGCCCTGGAGCTTATCACTGCGTTCAAATGTGCTCGTGCAGCCCTCCACGAGGCAAGGATATTTGCCATCAATCGAGCGATTGATGGTAATTCGACCAGTGGTGGTACGGATCTTACAAGCTATTCGATGCACCGATCGACGATGTCCATCGCGTTGATGAGAAGTGGCGAAACAAATGTCACACTCGGGGCATCGAAAGTCGGCCATGAATATCGGTTAATAATGGACAGATGTTTTGAGAAGGCATAAGAGTTGTGATCGACAATGTCCTAGGGCAAAACACGAATGACTCGAGGCCAGTCAAACCAACCTGCAACCTGTAACCATAGGAAAATGCAGTTCTGATTTCAATGTACGCATTGATTTTCCCAAACAGAACATCTACACAAGATCAAATTCCTGCACACACCGAAGACGTCCGGTCCGTGCACTTACCGGGTCTCAATGCCGGAACAAGGGTTCAGGCGTATATACGCAGTCGAATTTGCGATGCCATCTAACCACCGTGCTCTGTGCGCCCCGTGGCCCCCTGCAAAGCATGGAAGTGTGCGAGTGGAAAGACAAAAACAACATTGATTCTATCCTCCAAATGCTCAAAGCTCTGTAAATCGATACATCCTAAACCGATGTCTGCACACTATGTTATTTTGGTGTTGGGTCGACAAACATCCGTTTCGCCGGCACCAAGTGACTTCATTAAAACATGAAAAAATCACTGCAAAGATATCAGGTGCAATCGCACAAATTTTCCCTGCCATTTCATAATTCTATGTATGAAAAACAAGCTCAATCTTATAACCCTCTACACCATTCACACGAGAGCTCTCCGTTCCCGACGACTTTTTCACTGCGCTCCAAAGACATTGTGACAACGACCCCGAATCAAGTTTTGAGAGGGAAACGAATGCGGATGATGGTGTATGGTTGATATTTTGATACCTATACATATTGCTCGTTGCGCTCAAACAGATGTTTGTGCAGGCATCAGGGTTACAATTGAAAATCGAAAGTTCATATACCAATAACACCAGCTTTGTCGAATCCACCTCAATCAACCCTGCAGACACACAAAATCGAATTCTGGGTGTTGGTGATCTTACCCAACACCGACATCCCCTCAATAGGAAAGTGTTCAAATTCGTGCATGCAACCCTTAAGGTAGTTCTGCACATGTGCTTACTTGGATAAGTTCGGACATACACGAAGTTGGACTTGCGATGTGATCTGACGTCTGCGCTCCTTCTGCCTCCTCGCTCCTGTAAAACAGTGAAGGGCGGGAGTTGACCGATGAAAACAGCATAGGTTCCATGTGTACAACAGACTCGGAATGCACGTACTTCAAATGTTTGGGGCTGCGCAAACCAATATAGCCTGAACTAATGTTTGCACACTATGGTAATTGGGGATTGTGTGGACAAACATTCATTTCGCCCACACAGATAACGTCTTTGAACCACTAGAAAATTCTACGGATTTATCAAGGCCCGTCATACAAGTTCTGTTGCGATCTCCCAGCGAGAACAAGTTAGAATTTGTAACACGCTGCGTGATTCACAAAAGAACTTTTTGTTCCCTAAGGTATGATCCGCTGCACTGGAAAGCCACAACGACAACAAATGAAATTTTCGGAGGAAAACAAATGCAAATGCTGGTATAGGTCCTAGTTTTGACACCTTCTCTTGCTCCCCGCCCTCAATTAAGCTGGCATGTGTGCGAAGTGGAAAGTCTGTCGTTTGTGCTATAATCCCCCCTGCGAGCATAACATGTGCAAAAAATGATAATCCAAAAGTTCGTGATTTGAAGGACAGGCGGACCTTGCGGACAAGATTATAAGATGTATCTTTGAAATTTACATGGAGCTTGATGTCAGGTTGCTCACCTTAGGAACAAGAGTTCGGTGATGTGAAGCGCTCCTGGTTGCACATTCAGAACAGCTCCTGGTTTCCAAATCACGAGATTTTGCAAGAAAAATTCCTACTGCACACTAAAAAATCGGAAAAAATGAATCTCCAACCCTGTATGTTTATTTTGCGCCCCACTCCAATTTCATTATGTTTGGAAGAATTGATAAATGACGTGATTAAATGTACTTGGCCTTCGTAGCACGTTACGTAGCCTTTTATTTCCATCCATGCATATATATTATTTATCATCATAAATGAAATCTAATAAATTTTATGAAAAGGTAAATTACTTTGTGGTGGATTTGATACAATCCTGTATTCATTTGTAACGCCCGGGAAACTCTTGAACACGGTTTTAGGTGTTTAGTGACGCGCTCCCAAGTCACGGGGTGAAACCCACTTGAGGGTTTCACAAAGTCAAGTTGCGAAAAGTTGAATTTGGTAGCACGCTCCTGACTTCCAACTCTAGAAAGGGGTAGAGGGTCGAGTTGGGAGCCCCGAGATTAGACTAAGAAGAGATCAAGCTTTTAGATCACACGAACCTACATCACAAACCAACATGAGTTGGTTAGAATCCATTTGCACTCTTTTGGTGTTGGGACAAGCCACGGGGACCTGGACTCACTTGGACTCACCACATCCTTGGCTCGGGAGTATGCCACCACCATACTCCCTATAGTATTCTCTGCGCCTCTCCGCCGAGGCTACATCCAAATGGCATAAATTCCCGGGACTCCCGAAAT
>Ga0209611_10014884_pt1 | contig 10274 bp, 7 predicted proteins | sample S1TSphgellanicum_3_FD_187693 | JGI IMG/M metagenome (GOLD analysis project Ga0209611, IMG submission 187693) | Host-associated microbial communities from peat moss isolated from Minnesota, USA - S1T2_Fc - Sphagnum magellanicum MG (SPAdes) (version 2) | ecosystem: Host-associated > Plants > Peat... | reverse complement strand
TTTTGTTTTTTGGTTTTTTTTTTTTTGGTGCCATATGGGACACATGCCATCTTGCCTTTCCGACACATGTTGGGCATATGAAATATTTCGATCTTGCCCAAACGAAAAAAGGGCAGAGAAATAATTCTGATTGTCTATTGTCTACGTTGTAGGTTAAAGTGGTTTTTTTTTCCCCCCTATTGGGTCACGGGCCTTTTGATTGGCCCTACACCAAAAAAATACAGGAAATAGTCCTCACTATGAACCCTCCAAGGTAGCCTTTCCTTTGGTCTACTTGTGTAGTTTACAAGGGTAATTTTTTTGGCAAAATAGGATATTCGGCTAATCTATTGGCTAAGGCTAACCCGACATTGCCAGTCGGTTGGGAGTTCAAATCCCAACTGGATGCCCTTCTCCTCATAGCTCTGGTGGTTTAGGGTTCTGAGGCTGTCGCCAGAGTTATCAATACCAAAAAGAATTTGGGCAAAGTTTTTGGTGCTATTGGGAACATCTGGGAAACACATGGGAACCTTGAGGAACAAACTGAAAATGTCATAAGGAACCGTTTGGGAACATGTAGGGAACACCAAAATCCTAAAAAAGTCGAACCCTCTGCCCCCCAAAGAAAAATTCTGGTCCCTCTTTGAGTGCATATCAAGCCTTCTCATTCAATGTTTTTCTTCAAAACAATTTTTTGCAACCTGGCAAGAAAGAAAAGGAGGGTGCAAAAGGTACAAATGGTTTTTTGTTTTTGAGAAAAAAAGGAACCTAAGTCGCCACATTATGAGGAAAACGGACCTAAATCACCATTTTTAGACAATAGGAACCAACAAGCTGCCGACTTGTATGAGGTACCCAATTTTATTTTCTTTCCCCCTCTGACCTCTAGCCAAATTTGGCTAAATCCTCTTGTGCATGATTGCCAATCTACCTACTTCACAAATTTGGAAAAGAAAAAAACCACTGTTCTCATTAGCTGCATGGCAATTTTATTCCTTTAAAGGTTTGTCACCATTTTTTGCCTGGGCAATTTTTGTTAATGTTTTTCAGCCCAATAAAGTGGGCAGAGTAAACCAAAATTTCTACCCTACCCTGAAGATAGAGTTCATAGATGGCATTAAGTTTATTGGCCACAAATGTGCCAACAAACTCAGCCTATGCAAAAAGCTCACTCAAGTGAAAAAGGACCAAAAAGTAGATCTTAAAAAAACATTTAACAAAAAAGAAAAAAGAAAACTGAAACTCTGCACCTTGAGTGAAAACTGAAATAAATAGCCACTAACTTGGACTCCGTACAAAAAAGAAAAAGCCACAGAGCAAGTACAAGTACAGTATTTTGCAAACTCTGGTTCGGGAATGATAAAAACGTTGTCAAAATTGTCGTCTCACATTTTTCTCTTTTTAACGGCCTGAGTGACCCAGCACCCACCAGTGCACCATCCAAAAAATCCCGTTCTGGGATGAAACTGTCTCCTACTTGGTCAGCATCATTTTTTTTTTCCCTTCTGGACCTTTTTTTTCTTCTCGTTTTTTTTTCTCATCTTATATGTTTTCTTCTTCCTGGCTTTTTTTGCCCTTTTACATTTTTTTCTTCTGGCGACAGTTTTTTTTTTTAAAAAATGTTTTTTTGGCCCCACCCCTGACCCTAATTTTTTTTGGGAACCTCCTACCTCCCCCTCCAACCTACCTACCTCCCTCACACCATTGACCTCCTTCTCCACTCACCTCCCATCACTAGAGCTCCAGAACCAAGGAGAGCTTCAACAGCTCTAAGTTTCGATTAGGGTTTTAGGTGCTTTCCATTCACCTCCATTGTTAGAGCTCGAGAACTAGGGAGAGCTTTAGTAGCTTTGAGCTTCGATTAGGATTCCAATACTTTCCACTCACCTACATTGTTAGAGTCAAGAACCAAGGAGGGCTTCAGTAGCTCTAAATTTCGATTCGAATTCCAACGCTTTCCACTCACTAGCTTAGGGAATGTGGAGAAGCAAGGAGCTTTAGGAGTGCAACAACAAGTCAAATTTGAAAGTGTTAGAAGTGGGAGGTTTGAGTACTAAACTTCCTTTTTTTTCCCATTAGTCTCTTGGTCTTTAATCACCTTGTTCTGGAGTAACCGCCAAAAGATGACAATGAGCACCTTTGGTACTCATTGTTGTCATGTGTTTTTTGCAAATGTGAAGGAGGATGACAAGCCAACTCATCATCTTCTTCATGTTTCGGAGTAAGCGCCCAAAGATGACAACAAATAATTACATTGTTTATTGTTGTCTCCATGATCTAGAGTAGGTGCTGAAAGATGACGACGAACAATGTAATTGCTTGTCATCATCATGTTCTTTTTTGCAAGTGTGAAGGAGGAGGATGCGCTAAATTCTTCATCCTCTTCATGTTTTGGAACATGCACCCAAAGATGATGATGAGTAGTGTAATTGCTTGTCATCATCATGTTTTTTTTGCAAGTGTGAAGGAGGAGGATGACTTAAGTTCTTCACCTTCTTCATGTTTTGGAACATGCACTTAAACACGATGACGAATAGCGTAATTGCTTATCATTGTTGTGTTGTTTCATGTTTTGGAGTAGGCGCCAAAAGATGACGACGAACAGTTGCGCTACTCGCCATCGTCATGTTGTTTTTTTGCAGATGTGGAAAAGAATGACAAGCCAAGCTCGTCGTCCTCTTCATGTTTTGAAGTAGGTGCCCAAAGTTAACATAGTTGTTTGTTGTCATTTTGTTGGTTTTGTAAATGTGAAGGAGGACAATGAGCTTGGCGCCCAAAAACGATGATGAACAACGCAATTGTTCATTGTCATCTTGTTGGTTTTGTGGGTGTGAAGGAGGAGGTGTCCTCTTCATGTTCAGGAAGAGGTGCCAGAAACGATGATGAATAACTACACTGTTTGTCATCATTTTAATTATGGTGTTTTGGTCTTTATTTTGCTTGCTACTATGGTGGTCTTTTTTTGTTTTCTTCTACTTGTTTTCGTCATTTTTTTATTTATGTTCTTGTTTGTGGTAGATGGAAACTAGGAAGAAAAGGACTTTGACCTTTGATCAACAAGCTTTAGGAGAACTGGAGATAGGGATAATTGGACAACCAACATAGGCTTTGAGTGAGAATATGAAGGAACAAGGAGAAGCCCATGTTGATGTTTGCGCAACATTTGTGGTAGATGTTAATGTTGCATATTTTAATAGAATGGAGGTTGAGTTGCATAAAACAATTGACATGATAGAAGAGTAAACAATTGTAGTTAGTATTGTAATGCCAGAGCAAGAGAATGTGGAACCTTGTGTTAAAATGGATATAGGTGACATGTTGAACTTGTTATAATTAATTGTCCATTCATCCTTTCAAGTAGAGAGGATGGGTTGGGTTTTTTTTGGTCAAATTTCTTGTTGCAATACCTTTAGTAATTGTGGTTATCGAATGTTTGCCTTGCCTTCCTTCTCCATGTGAGAGGGTTTTTTTTTGGTTTAATTTTATAGACAATACCTCAAGGCTTTGTAAGTGATTATTTTCTTTTACGGTTAACCTTATTTACTACAAATTTGAATTTTGGGTTCTAGTAATACCTTTATCTTGTGTGTGTTTTTTTAATCTTTGTAATGCCTTTATCATGTGTTTTAATCTTTTGTTTACCAATGCAATACCCTCATTCTGTAGGGGATAACCTTCATCTAGATTGTTAATTTTGACATTAGGTTTTATGTTTTTGTTTTTTTTGTTTTAAATGTGGTTGCCCCTCCCCTAGTTGCCATAAAGGATGTGTATTGGGCAAAGGATGGGCCCAAATTTTCTTATAGCGTTGATGGGTGCGATGCATCCTATATGGCCAAGTACAACTTGGTGTGACATTTGTAGGCATGTCACAATGTTACCATGGAGCTGAGTAAGCCCGAACGCCCATCTACTTGAAAGCAAGGCCCAAGGGTTCAAGATCACGCAACAATGAATGCACGAGTCTTAAGCAACCCTTTGGCCTAGTTTCATTGTAATGAACAAAAGGCTATTGCTAAGGTTAAGAGGCACACACTCCTAGAATGGGATAGGCTCCAAGTTGATTTACAATACACGCCTAATTAAGTGCCTAAGCCCACACTTGTGAGGATAACCTTAGCCACATTCTTCAGCTTCTTGGCATGACTACATGGGGTGTGGGGTCCATTTCTTTCAACGTGTAAACCAAGTTCAAGCACAATGAGGACATTGTAATTATCATTCAAATGATTCAAGCCATATATGCAAAGGCATTCAAAAGTGTTTGGATGGAACGTGATTGGAAATTTGCATCCAATAAGACGATACAACATAAAAAGATCAGTTTTATTCCATAATATTATGATTTAAATGATTCATGGTTAATAAGTTTTTAACAATGCCATATTCAATTTTATTTGAATTCCAAGTTTTAGATTTCATATGTAATACTTATTGTATTGTGTTATTTGTTTTAGGGTTTGAATCACCATTAGGGAGGTGTTTGTGACTAATGTTGTGGACACCATATTGGCCAACTGTGGGGTATTCACAGAACAACATGCCCATGATGCAAAGGTTGCATTAGCGTGGTACAAGAAGGCCCATGGTATCCTATCCCCTTCCAATAGTGACACAATAGCCCATAGGTTATACTAGTTTTGATTAGGGTGTTTTTTTGGTTTTTGAGATTTAGGGTAACAATTTATTTTTGAAATAATCACATATGTACCATTATGACATGTTCCCCATTTTAGGGTGGGGTTATTTTGGACTTGGGCATTTTTTGCACATTTTTGTAACACATGTCACCCATTTTTTTTATTTAAGGCATTTTACTTTCATTTTACCCCATCATGTGTTAATAGTTACAAATACATTCTCACAAAATCTTATTTGTATGCTTGATGAAATTATCAAAAAAATGATTTTAGTCTTGCATTCAAACCAAAAATTACCCCAAAAATTTAGAAATTCAAACCTAGAAGGAAAGCAATACCTTCATGAGGGTATTCTATAAACACCATGGATTGAATTATTTTGGTCCAAGCCATTAAAGGGGTATTATTTGTGCCCATAATTATTCAATGCACATGAAATATCCCTATTAGGGTATATTAGATATCCTTTGGCTCCATAACATATTTAAAGAATCCTAGAGGGGTATTGCATAGCCTTAACAAAACCTAAAAGGAAAGTAATGCCTTCAAGAAAGTATTATGTAAACACCAAAGATTGAATTATTTTGGTCCAAGCTATTAGAGGGGTATTGCATGTGCCCAAAATTATTCAATGCACATGCAATACCGCTATTAGGGTATATTAGAAATCCTTTGGGTTCAATCACATATTTATTGAAACCTGGAAGGGTATTGCATATTCATACCAAAACCTAGAAGGAAAAAACAACACCATGTTTGGGGTAATATGCAAACACCATAGGCTCAATTATTTTGGTTTAGGCTATCAAATGGGTATTGCTCATGCCTAAAACTACTCAATTCACATGCACTACCCCTTTCAAGGTATCCCATAAAACCTTTGGGTTCCATAACATATTTTTTGAAATTTGGAAAGGTACCGAATAGCCCTAGCAAAACCTAGCATAGCCTTATCAAATAAATTTCACATGTGTTTTAGGTTTAATAAAAGATTTAAAAAAATAAAAAAGGGAATACAAATTGAAGTGTGACAAAATGAGTGATCATTAGTGGCATGATTTGATATGTTATTCCCTAAATTTCAATTTACATAAAATAAATATTTGATTACATGCATTAATTAAATATACATCATTAATAAGTTATCTTTTGGATTTTTTTAATATTACAAAAATATAAAACATCATAAAAAATTGCACTATACATAACAATGGGAAGACATTATATTAAATATAGATTTAATTTAATTACTACATTTACATATAATATACATATATTTTTAATGAATTCTTATCATATTATAGGTGTAAATATTGGAGCAAATGTTGGCCATAATTTATTTTAGGTGAAAAATTATTCATTATATGTTAGAAAATAATAAAACAAAATTTCAATCATACATAGGATTAATATATGGAAAAGATATCCTTTTTATTATTATGTGAACAATTTAAAAAAATAGAAGATCATGTGTTTTAGTTTATTTTTTTGGGAAAGAGTATTCAATTAAATAAAAATCTTTTATTTATTTTTATTTTCCACAAAACTTGAATTCTAACATTCAACAATAAATCTTACTTTTAATCTTTATAACTTTGTTCAAGCTCTTCCATAACCTTCTACCATCATTGTGTCCAACTTTGGTTTACTTTGGTTTACTTGAATCAATATGTATGGTATTTTGGAATACCCCAAATGGGGTATTACAAGGTAATTAAAACTTTTCAAACATGAGCAATACCCCTTTCATGAATCAGGCGAAAATGATTCAACCCATGTGGTTTTAATTATAGGTTTTGGTAGGTTTATGCAATACCCCACATAATGTAGAAATATATGTAATTCACCCAAAAATATTTATGGGATACCGAACAAGGGTATTGTAATTCCATCCTTCTGGTCATGAGTAATACCCCTCCAATAGCTTAGGCAAAAAATGATTTAGCCCATGGTGTTTTACAAAATACCCCAATTAGGGTATTGATTTCCTTCTAAATTTTTGGTAGGGTTATGCAATACCCCATTCATTGCCAAAATATATGTGATTAACCCCAAACATTTTTGGGATGTTTTGAGAGGGGTAATGCAGTTTCATTCTATCTTTCTGGCCATGAATGATAAAGGTATTATAATTTAAGTCTATCCTTTTGGCCATGAACAATACCCCTTTGATAGTGTAGGCGGAAAATGATCTAGCCCATGGTGTTTTATAAAATACCCAAATTAGGGTATTGATTTCCCTCTAGGTTTTGGTAGGGTTATGTAATACCCCACTTAGTGTAAAAAGATATGTGATTGACCCCTTAACATTTATGGGATATCGAACAAAGGTATTGCAATTTAATTCCATCCTTCTGGCCATGAACAATACCCTCCGAATAATTTAGGTGGAAGATGATTTAGCCCATGGTGTTTTACAGAATACCCAAATTAGGGTATTGATGTCCCTCTAGGTTTTGGTAGGGTTATGCAATATCCCACTTAGTGTAGAAACATATGTGATTAACCCCAAAACATTTATGAGATACCAGACAAAAGTACATTCTGTAATGATCTCAACCATTGTTTCGTGCAAAACGGGTTAAGGTTCGATCCATGGGTGTGGATGAACCTTTTGGCACATTGACATTGTCAAGACAATTACCCTCCTCCATGGCCATAAGCCCCCTAATGTTAACAATGTTGACAAACTCATTGACTGGATCTTGGTTGTAATCCTCATCGTTTGACGCACCATCATCCAATTAAAAGTATGATGGGTGAACAAAAAACACATTTCAAATCACCACAATGAGTTCCATAATATATGCTACGATACTTAATGATATTTTCCATTGTAAGGTCGGCACAAGTTAATATAATAACAATTTGATGATTTACTAAAGTTGCTTCATAATGCCCATTTGCAAATGCACTTGCATACTTGGTGAAAGGGGCATGGATCTTGTAAGTAACACCAGGGTAGTGTTGGCTTCACACTCGCCAAACATCGTCACCATCATCCCCTTCAAAGGTAGGTGAGATCACATCGGTGTGTGGAATCTAACTAGTTTTGTCAACACTTGCCACCACAAAGTCGTGCCATGACCTTGTTTTTGATGAACCCTTGCCTTTTCATCTTGGCTTGGTGCATATAATGTTGTGCCATTATTTTGGTTAGCTTCCACACTAACCAATTAATGCAACGCCCCTTCAACCCTTGGTCTCAAGAGAGAACCAACGTTTTAGAGCTTCGTGATAACATCCTATGCTAGCTTGTGTGTCTTGATTCGAATGTGACACATGATGAAACCTAACCATCCAAACTATGCATGGACATGCACAAAATATTTTCAACCCATGAAGTAATTCGAATGTGTGAAAAGTGAACATGCAACTTGTAATGCATCCATAGTAAAAAGGTTTTAAAACATGCCATACTTGGAAGGGGGACTTTTTGTTTATTGAGTTGGCAATAATAAGCCCAAAAATATTTTGTGCAAGCAACACCAAATGGTAAGTTATCAAAATCTCCACCACCATTCCCTCCCACGTGCCTTGAAATCATTAATAGTTTCATTTCGGTTGATGGACATGAACATCACCATGTGAAGGTGATCAAGTACTGCACACCTCACATTTGAATGCTTGATTTTCTCCATGGAGCGCAAACACCATGTTTTCAACACATGCCATGTGTAGAAAAAAATTGGGACATGATTTCAACCCCACACAATACTACCATGGTACACCCAACATCAATGTGCTTACCATGAATAATAAATATATTATGGAATCCCCATGCTAATATAGTACTAAAACATAAAACAATGCAACAAAAAATAACCTACAATGCTCAGAGTTCATGTGGGGCATCATCCACAATGAAACATGATGGTTTCCGATGTGGCATATGTGATAGAAATTTTGCATGCAAGGCACTCAATCACTCCACCAAGTCTTCACATGTTTGCCGACTCACGATAACCCAAATAACTAGCACCTTTGTGTGATGAAAATCAAACACCATCAATGTGATAGGTGGTACTTCACATTGTTGGTGCCAAACGTGGCATCCATAAAAATAATACCGTTGTGATTGAATTGGAGCATATCCTGAAGTTGCATAGGTGTCTGGATCCTTATGGTGAAAGGGACCTGAATCCCATTCACCTCACTTGCATCTTGAAAATGAAAAACATCATCAGGATGAGCACAAACCCATGATTGAATGGAAAGCACCAGGTTTTCATGCAAGCACCAAGTGTCCCTCTTGTGATTTTAGTCCAAGTAGGCGATATCTTAGAGTTGTAAGAATTCATCCTAGGTCATATGTTCACTTGCATTCACCCATTCCCACCAAATTTATTTGTGTTTGTCATAAATTTGCTCCATGGTGTACTTTAGTTGTAATTGGGTCCATATAAACTCCTTCAACTTGTGAGACATGTGTGGAGCATACACTGACATTTGTGATGTGGACCCTGGGTTACATGCACTGTGAGTAGGATCTCCATTGGCCTAAGTGTGAGTTTGATGATAAAAAATGATTTCCACCACATTTGGCCGTGTGTAAAGCCTCTTGATGGAAAAGTGGGCCAAACAATTGTGCTTGATTGACCTCATGTGGTTGGGGTCTTTATGGTGGTGTTATAGCCCATAAACACATTTATACCTACAAAATATAGTTTCCATTCAATCAAATAAAAAAACACAAGAACAACTAACTTCAAACTTGCAAAAATGACCAATGGAAAGGGTTTAGGTTTTGAAACCATACCAAATATGTCCAAGGTGATTTTTTATTGTTGGTTTTTTTACATCTTCTTAAAGGGACAAATTCTTGGAGATGTTCCATTTGACCGTAATTTGCATATCCCCTTCCTTCTTCACCCTACAAAAATTCAGAAACACAAGCATGGGGGATGTACGCAATTTCAATTGCCACCTTGTTTTAGCCTCCATGCTTAAACCCATTTTCCCACACCAAGTCCACATTTGAGAAAGGTGACTTTGTTGAGTTTTGGATCTTGATGGATTGGGACAATGGAGTTTGCCCCATGCTTTGAATTATCGAAGGAAAAACCTTGTAGTAGGAGTCCCCAACTTGTGAAAACCCATGGAATACCTTCACAAGTTTACAAATCGTAATAACCCTAATCAACTAAGCCATTAAACTTTAATCAACAAAACCTTAAACCTTACAAGTGAACTTTACCACAACCCATAAACAAGCAATACTTTACAAATGGAAAAAAATCAATTGACTATTTTATGGGCTACCTAGACTTACACAAGAAAAACAAATCCCTATCTTCTTGGAGATAATCAATTGAATATATGGAAGGCTTTCAATTTAGATGTGCAATACCCACATGTAATTGATACTTCCATGACCATCCATATGCAAGGGGGAACAAAATACCTTAAATAAAAGCAAAAAAAGAAGAAGAAGGAGTTTATTAAGAGAGAATATTGTACTCTTGATGTTCAAGGGCAATGGCACTGATGTTTAATGAGGTTTTGGCCCTATATAAAAACACATCCATGGATAGATCAACATGGATGTCAGTAAAAAAAAAACTCTAAACCCTAAATAGTTCCAATGATGGATGCCATGAACTATGATAATTTTAAACAAACAACTACACATGACCCTAAAAAAAAAAAAAAAAA
>Ga0209611_10014883_pt1 | contig 10274 bp, 4 predicted proteins | sample S1TSphgellanicum_3_FD_187693 | JGI IMG/M metagenome (GOLD analysis project Ga0209611, IMG submission 187693) | Host-associated microbial communities from peat moss isolated from Minnesota, USA - S1T2_Fc - Sphagnum magellanicum MG (SPAdes) (version 2) | ecosystem: Host-associated > Plants > Peat... | reverse complement strand
ACTACGATCTCTACTGCTGCTACCACTCGACCTCTCCCGCTCACCAGACAAAGGGGAGCGATCATTTCCAAGGTGCAATGAAAGCAAGGGCACACTGTAATGTCTTCCAGCTGCCATCTCCGCGCCCCCCCCCCCACCTTATGACCAACCCCACTACCTGCAACCAAAAAAAAGATCTCTCCTGCCTCTACACATCCTCTCCATAGATAAACACACCCCGAAAATACTCACCCCCTAAAAAGCTTCGCGAGAATCATGAGTTTCTGAAAACTTTGAGCTAGAAAAACCCTAAGTATGACCTAAATATGTCCTAAATATGTCCTCGCACGACAAACAAAGTCCCCTAGCGCTTCAGCGATCTCTTTTAAATTCTGTTCTTTCTTTTTTGTCCAGACTACTCTTCTTCTTCTTCTTCTTCTTCTCCGCTGCTGCGAGGAAATCTTTAGCATAGCAGATGCCTCAACAAAACATTACCAAACAAAAACTCACATATTGTAAATGGGTATGTGTTCTTTTGCCCAGACTTTCTAGTTCTCCGCTGCTGCGCGAAAATCTTTAGCATCGCACATGGCTCAACAAAAAACCTTCCCAAAAAACCTCACATACTTATTGTATATGGCAAGCACGAGATCTGACCTGCTGCAATTTCCTCCACCATATCTGCGAACCCCAGCTAGGTTTTCTCCGAAAGACAGAAGGCAAAACTGAGATCACCGAGAAAACGGACCCCCACAAAAAAAAGAAAAGAAACCCCAATCTTCTGAGACACCTACACTCACAGACCAAGGCAAAACCCAGTCTCTTCAGCCGTTGTCAAAGGAAAAACCCCATAGATGTTTCTTGCGATTCAAAACCACACCCCCGGCCAACCGGTATCCTCTCTCTCCAAACTTAAACTGAGAAAAGGAGAAAGGAAGGCGGGCTCGTGCTCCAACAACAACGGCAAATCAGCACAACAACTGCCCGCACTCCACCACACCCTCCTCCATTTGTTTGTTTGGTGTCAGCAGCGGCAGCAGCAAAGGAGGAGAGAGAGAGAGAGAGAACAAAAGAGAGTGTAGAGGAGGAGGAGTGGTGCAAAGCTGCGTTGCTGTTTGCACGAAACGCTCCCCAAAAACACACACAAAAAACAACCGACCAAAACGAAAAAGGGTGACCGAAATTGGGGATGAAACCGGGGATTTAGAGGGTCAAACCAGAAAAAAAAAAAACAAAGCAAATGGAATTGAAAAATGTGAAAGTTTTGTTGAAGATTTTCATGAACTCTTAAGGAAAGTCATTTGCACTTCTAAACTAAGCCCAAAGATGTTTTTTAAGAGTCTTTTCTTGTTTCAAGAAGCTTGGTGTGGTAGCCATCTAGTTATGATGACCATGATGCTCATTTGCTCCCTTTCTTATTATTATTATTATATCATTGTTTGATGAACACATGAGGATGAACTGGGGGCCAAAATGGGGGCCAACTTTGAGCATTTTTGGCTCGTTGTTTGGCCCCCAAGTTACTAATACCTTACCCTGAGTTCAGTTTCAACATTGAATAATCCTCAAAATAGGGAAATGAAAGCTTGTGAAAATATGAAGTTGAAAATCATGTTGAAAATCATCATAATTATCCTCTGAATAATTTCATTACGCATATGACAATATTATATAGTAAATGATGGAAATAATCATAATTTCAAAATTAAAACATGAATTAAAAAATAAATTATTTGTTTTGTCAATGTGGAAACTGACCCTAGGCTATGGTAAAAATGCTAGAACATTGACATCAGGATATTAATAAATGCTGGAACATTGGCCCCGAGGGTTTGCAAATTGGCCTCCCAAATTCAATGGTATCCTTTTTTTTCAGCCTTGGCTCAAAGGAGGAAGGTTATAACTTATAACATGTAAGTTAAGGACCTTGAATGGGGCTATTTTGGGAATGAGGGCCTAATGTGAGGCATGAGCTGGGCATGGGAGTCAAATTTGCAAAATAATCTCATTCAAGGTCCTTGCGAGATGCTAAAAATCACTGTAATTTTTCTTGTAAAAATATGGTTGCAATGTTGTTTGAAATGAAAGGAGGTACCTCTTGCATGAGGTGCCATTCACATGTACACTACAAAATTTCTAGTTGGTATTCTTGTACATAGGTAAGTTTTTAGGTTTGGAAAAGTATGGTAGGTTTGTAGGTAGGTCTATCTATAAGAGGAGAAAATGGGTCTATTGTCACTAGGTCCAAAGGCCTAAAATAGACAAACATTATATATATATATATATATATATATATATATATATATATATATATATATATATAATTGCAAAAGATAATGGTGGTGTATATAGGCTTTGCAATTATGTTTTGTAGTTAATAATATGTTGAATGTTTTGTGTAAACATTTTCCAAATTCTTATGTGATTTGTATAAGGGAAGGAGGACTTGCCATCAATAAAGCCTTGAAAATTGAAATCAAAGGAGCCCATGTTCCAAGGTGTTATGCCCTAATGGTAGGTCCTTGGCCCTCCACATAACAATTAAAGAGTTCCTTAGCTCTATGGATGAGATTGATCGCAACCAAGGGCCATTATTCCATACTAATAAAACATTCCCATCATGATAAGTAAATGATGATCTAAACCGCACCAAACTAGCTTGGAGCAAGAGATTGCACTTAAAGAGGTCTCCAATGTAACAAAATGATTTTTTGTTGAAGTTGCTATGACATAAAACCCTTGTTTGAGGAACCATAATATGTGTTCAATGATTATCTTTAGAGTTTAATCATTCAAATAATGTTGAACATAACATCTATTCCAAGAATAGTCATGATAATTCATTTGCGATCACAATATTATATGGTGATGTTGTTGGTCTAAAATAATTTGGCTTTATAAATGCATATTAACATCAATCTTTAAATGAAATTTGAACATTTGGTGATTTCACATTATATTCAAGGCTTGGGGAGAAATGTGTTTTGTGTCATACAAAAGCAAATGAATTACATATAAAACATAAGCACTTTGAAAGGAATTAAAATGTATTGGTATTGTTAAAAATTTGCAATAAATATGCCATATATTTTTCAAGAACAAGTTTTAAAAGTAGATACATCATGAGTTTCCTAAGGAGGTGGGAAGGAAAGAATACTTGTTCATATGGGCCATGGTAAATATTAATAACGTCATCATTTCAAATGGAAGCATATTTTTATAATCCAATTATTTGTATGTTTCACCAAAATTATTTATCAAAATCATCTCCTTGATAAGAACATCAAATTTGTGTGGTTGCTATGATGTAGATTGGCTTGTAAATTGATAGCAAACATTTTACATTTGGTTACACATTTGTGTTTGTAAATGAAATTGTGAACTATGATAACACAAAATAATCCACAATTAAACTATATTTTACCAAGGTTAGAATGTGGGGTGAAGCATAATTAAGAGAACTATTTGCCTTGTCACAATGACAATTGTTTTATAGTAAATGAACTTAAAATGTAAAGCCATGTTCAACATTAACTTATGAAATTTTAAGATATCTACTTTGCAACAGACTTTAATGAGATTCATATTTTAAAATATGGATGAATGTTTTTTAAAAATGGACTCATAATGGATTTTTGAAATGATGACACTAAGTTTGTCATGTAGATAGAATGAAGTGAACTCAACAAGTATGTCATAGGAATGTCAAAATAAAAATTAAAAAAAAACCACCATCAAATGAAAAATTAAAGATGGATTTAAACTTTCCAAATGTAAGACAATATAGACTTTAAAGATAAATTTTATGATTTTTTTTGTCATGTTAATCATTTATTGTTCATTTCATGTTGAGATATTGATACTTTAACATCAATTTTTGAACCATCGACATGTCTAATGATATTTTTTAAATGATCTACCAATAATTTTGATTTAAAAAGGGGGATACTTAAAATATTTATAATTTTATCATTATGATAATTGTGAGAATTTTAGCTAATGTGTAGAAATTTAAAATGTCAAAATGATTCATCAAGACATGTATTTACCCTATGGTTCCTTTTTCAAATTACAAGGCACATAATATGATTTAAAATTTTTTTTTCCAATATGGCCATCCATAGATGAACCTAGTTGTCACAAATGAAAATTCACATTGCATGGATAGATCGGTTTACTTTTAATAGTTTCAATGTTGTCCCCAAAATTTCCATATAAAAAATATTTTTCTTCCTTTTTTTGGGGGGTACATGAAAAATCTCCAAGTTAGTCTAGGTGATTATTAAAGTTCCCAAAGTCCCCAAAACATTCCTAGAAAATTCCCAAAATATGTTCTCATTTAAGTTCATATTGTTCCCAATTTTATTTCATAATTAAGTTATTCCCAAATATCCTTATTTATATTATAAATAATTACTAATAACTTTGAAATTACTTTGATAAATCATTAATTAATGGATGTTGAAACATATAAACTTAGGAAAAGCAATGAAATGAGAACTTCTATATAAAGGCAATTTTTTATTTGAAGTTTGAATTAGCGTCAGGGATTTTTTAAATTAAATAATGAAAAACATTTGGTTTCATTTTTTTATTAAAAAATATGTTGGTTTTGGTTCCACACATAAACAAATTGGGAATCCAATTCCATAATTAGTTTTAGAAAAATAAAACTGGTTTCAATTTCAATTCTGAGAATTAGATTCAATTTTAGTTCAACTTTTATTAATCAAGATTGGTACTAGCAATTAATTGCTAGTTACCTTTTGATTACCTGCCCATTTTAGAAATTTATTTTTTCAAAAATCTCAATATTTTTCAATCCTACACTTAAATAAAGTTTGGAACCTAATTCCAAGTTTGATTATTTAAGAAAATAAAATGAAGTTCTAGTTTTGATTGAAAAATCAAACTTGGTTTTGGTTGGTAAAATTTTCATTCAATTTTCACTAACTATGACCAAAATAAGTTCTTACCCACCAAAGTAAGAATCTACCATAAAGGGGATAATCATTACACCATGAATTGTTTGTTTATTTTCATGTTTAAGGCCTTTGTGAATTCCAATAAACAAATCCAAATAAAAATAACCTTATGGTAAGTGTAAACATATATAGAACATGAGGTGAAACAAATAGGAGGGATAGTACCTTTGTTAATGAAGATGTAGAACATGAGGTGAAATGGATAAGAGGGATCTTACCTTTATTAATGAAGAGTGGGAGGATGTTGGGCCAAGTTCTCTCCCACTTGCAAGTAGTAGACATAAAATCCTTACTTTTTTCTAAGAGGAATATTCTTAGAAATATGGTGCCCTCCAAATACATTATGAAATTTCTCAATGCGCATTTTATGTGGGTGGAAAAATGTTTCAAATATTGCCTTTAGTTCTTAGAACATGTCAAAACCAAGGGTGTTGTTTGGTGGGACACTAATTCACACAATTTCAAGGTTTTGTCATAAACTATAATGTCTATTCCTTTTTTCTTTTGGGGATATAGGTAAACCAACTAACCTTTCTTACACCACCTCCTTTGATTAATTCTTATAATCAACTTCCCCATTTTACGTTGGGCTTTTTGCCAAGTTTATTTTCCCCATAGCTCTATCATAAAGTTTGACATTCCTAAAGTATTTTTCCATTTATAACTGAAAATTTGAACATGAAGAAAAAATAATTAAATAATTCATTCACTTTCATGAGCTTATTTGAAATTTGATAATTTCCTACACAATCAATGGAATAAAAAATATAAACAACAACCTTATGTGGAAATAATTTATGCATTATTTTCCAAAGTGCCATCTCTCCTTTGCCCATAGTAATACATTCAAATTAAAAGAAGTTTAATGGGTTAGTTAATATGCAACCAAAAACATCAAAACAAAAGTTCAAGTGTTGGGACCTAAGTTGTTTTGCAAATTAATGGTTGCGAGTTTAATTCATCACTAGGGCCTAGGCCAACACAAATGAGAAATATTTTACCCAACTTAGTTATCATATAAGGGTCAATGGATCAATTGATTAGTGAGAGATAATGTATGTAATTAGGGTGTATTTAGGGTGAAATCTTGTGTTTCTCACTGTCAAAATGGTTAGAAAGTGACACCTTAGTTGTTAATTAATCACATGTAGGTGTCCAACTAAATGGGTTTTAAAAAATTGTTTTGGTTTCATACATACATGTCACATACACTTATGGACACCCTCACCCCAATGATTTTTTTGGGTTACATGGCTATTGGCACTCTACATGAAGCTACAAAGAACATTGACCAATACAAAATGTATCAAGACATATTTATAGCTACAACAACATATTGCAAATAAGGAATGTGCACAACATCATCTTTTAGGTTATATTTTTCACAACTTGGTCAAGGTATACCTTCATTCAAACCAACCACTTCATAACAAACCTTACAACAATTAATATATTATTGAACAAACATTCAATTCTCCTACTTACAAGTTGTGTCATATAGGTTAACCTTTTATGACCAACCACAAAATAAATTTTGTGCACAACCATATTCTATTTACATTAAGTTTTAACAGTTTCACAATCCAATACACGTATGGTAATAGCAACAAGGGGTGTGTCACACCTTAAAACATATATTAAGGCAAAAGAATAAGTATGGAAACTCAAATATTTCACCATGTGAAAATGTAATCTTAAAATATTCTTCTAAAATAAACCAAAATCCTTCAAGACATCATAATTCTATAACTAATATCAAGTTTTAACACAAGCCAAAATATCATATTTCAAAAATCATCATATAAAAATAGACCTATTACATGGGGCCAAAATTCTTTAAATCATTATATTCTATAATGAATCTAAACACAATATCCAAGGCCAATAAAATTGATTAAGTTGAATGTGCAAGATGTAAGTGTAGATATGTGAAATCCAATTCCACTCTTGTTGTAATTATTCAAAATCAATGTACTTGTCTCAAATAATATGAGACATTCAAATATTAGTCCCCACAAATGTCAATATGCCCTCAAATAACCTACCAATTAGTTTTGTTACAAACAATCAATATGTTGAATGTATTCCTCACCCTTAACTTGTTATAACCTAGGGGTGCAAACAAGATATTTTGTACATACTTGTTACCTTGTTTTCTACTTGAAAACATAAAAAAAATAGTTTTTCAAACTTCTAACCTTCCTTCAACATTTCAAAATAAATGATTTTGTTTTCATAGGCATCTATAGCCTCCCTATAGCTTTTTAAATCAATTTGTGTCATATCATTTGGATTTGAAAAAGTACCCCAAAAGTATCCCCCATTTTTAAGGGGCTGGGAATGATTTTAGTTATGAAAAAAAATCAATTTATCCAAAAAATATATTATAATGTTCACCACATCAATATTGAGGTGCTTAAAGAAAAAACCAAATACTTGCAAAAACATTTCACCTATTTTCAAGTACTTGAACTTTATTTTTCAAATTGCAACAAATTTTAGGTCCAATTCAATTACTTACAAGTAGCTTAAAAAAACATGATTATAATAATTTAGCTTTTGAAGTCCATGCAAACAAGAGTTAAAAAATAATGTACTAAAAAAAATTTATTATCCCCATAAAATCATCTACTTGTTAATCCTTTTATTTAGGAACCCTAATATTTTATTGCTTACACTACTTTTTGTGTATATTTTACCATGCTTTCACCCTTATAATGTTTTAAATTAGAAGTGATAAGAATAGGAAAAACTTAATGTTGAATGTGAAAGAAATTTTAGTAAAACTTGTTTTTCAAACTTCCAAATAGAAGCACAAATGTTATGCAATTACGTTTTTGCCAAATCACATTATGTCCACATTAGGAAAAGGTGATTAAAGCCCTTTCTTTGTCCTCACACTAGACCCATAATTCTCCATATGAACATTTGGACAAGTTTCAAATATTTACACACATTGCAAGGTATCAACCAATATCCAAAAGCTAAGGTAATGGCAACAAGAAAACACCAAAATGTATAGCTACTATCTTTGTTTCTAATTTTACAATAGAAAAAACAAAATCAAACATGATAAAAACCAAGAAGTAAACTGTTGCTTGTAGCTACAATGTATGATATGTGTGGTTTTTTTCATAAAAACATAAAATTTCAAATTATGAAATATCATCCTACTAATTGGAAATTGAAGGTTTTGTCAACATCAAACTATTGAACTTTACAGAAAAAGTACTAGAAAAGTTGCAACAAAGACAAACATGGGTTAGAATTTTAAAAACACATCACATTAATTTACTAAATGTTCATATGGTCAATATGGAATCAACATAAAAATTCCAAAAGAAATGATGACTTGTGGTTGCCCACCTACATGAAATCAAAGTACCAAACAATTATGGGACAAAAGAAAGCTTGTTGGACATACATGTGAATGTTTTTAAAGTTGTGAAATTTCATTGTGGCATATGTGCAAAAATGTAGCCAAATGTTTATAAAATATTTTACAATCTTCACAACCCACTCATATGCCTCCAATGTCTTTTCAAGGGTGTGCAAGAGTGCCTCATGATCATCATATCTTTTCCATATCAAGTGGTTGCAAAGTAAGGTGGTTTATTTTTTGTGTTGCAATCCAGTTTTTTGCAAAGTGTCATGCATTTACATGCTATTAACATGGCATAAAAATTATAATTTTCCAAATTTGTGGCTACATTTAGATTTTCAACCTGAAAAAGAAGACATCTATAAAAAAATATTGCAACATATATATACCAAATATATAATAATAGACTTTTGAAGTTGAGAATTATGGATTGGTTTACTATTTGTACATCTATATACATGCATTTTTGTGTATGAATTTTATTTACGATATATTATACGGACTCAATATATTATATGTTAAACAAAAAATATATATGTGCAAAAAAATTGCTAGAAAAAATTTAACCAAAAACTTTTTATGGACTTTTGAATGGCTTAAAATGAACCATATTTTCATAAGTCCATATCTTATTCATTTTTGGGTGGATTTCAATTTTTATTTTCTTAACATGTACATTAAAAAAAAATAGAATGGCTATTCTTCATATGGGCTTTTTAATTCATTAACCAATATTTAATTCCTCACTAAACTAATGATATCAAAATAGATTGTCATTTTAACACTACCATATGAACTTTTAGGGAATGGAGCATCCGCCAAAAATGAGCCACCTTAGAGTGCATACACCCTATTCATAATATAGTGGAAACTCCCTTAACAATGTATCAAACATAGCATGGATTTTCAATATATTGTCTTACATCAAACATACTAAAATCAAATTTTGGTTTCTGAAAGCAATAACCTAGTAGATTAAAAGTTTCTTAGGGAATTTACAAGTATTAAACTCCATAATCATAGGTTGTAAGAGTCTAAATTCCTACATTTTTTCCACCTTAATTTCATGAAATGAAGTAAATATATTTTGGGAGATTTTTCTTTTTATCATTGTTGGGAGGTTCTCTCTTTTGGCAACCTGGAATGCATGAATAAGGGTAGGGTATAAGTATACTCTTGAAAGAATGGTTCACAAAAATCATGATACAATCAGTTTTGACCCTTAAAACCAGGGTTTTAAAAAAAAACCAAAGAACGCGGTCAGAAGACCTATCCTGTGTGGTTGGTTATTTGCCGGTTCCATTTGCGAAACCCCATGGTTCTTTGAAAATTTTCAAAACCTGGAGGTTCTTTGGTTTCTGAAAGAGTTCAACAACTGAAACCAACCGGTTATTAACAAAATCAAAGAACCGCACAATACTGGTGTTTACGTGTTGTCTCATTTCACCAAAGTGGCAAAATTTTGCAGCCTTTGGACCTGTTTGCTGAGCCAGGCAAGATGATGGATCCCTCCCCTGATATATGCCATGTTTCTCCAGCTTGTATGTATTGGTAGCTAGCTACTAGGATGTGCATGAGTGCAGAGAGATTGAAACTTTCAAAGTTAGTTATCTATCTCTGTCTGCAACTCATGTGGTAGGCTCCACTTTGGCTATGCTTTGCATGCAGGTAGCAATTTGCATTCTGAGTTTAAAGCATTTGAAGAAACAGTGAAGGTCTACAATGCAAAGCCTAACCTTAACACTTCCTTGTTTGTGTAGATGCTACCTCCATTGGTGCAGTGTATGGGCGAAATGGGAACAACATACCAACACCACAGCAAGCAGCACAACTGATGCACAAGAACGTACTAACAAGAGTTAGAATATATGACTATGATGCAACTGTGATTCAAGCTTTTTCACTCACACAGATTAGGGTAATCATTG
>Ga0209611_10014882_pt1 | contig 10275 bp, 5 predicted proteins | sample S1TSphgellanicum_3_FD_187693 | JGI IMG/M metagenome (GOLD analysis project Ga0209611, IMG submission 187693) | Host-associated microbial communities from peat moss isolated from Minnesota, USA - S1T2_Fc - Sphagnum magellanicum MG (SPAdes) (version 2) | ecosystem: Host-associated > Plants > Peat... | reverse complement strand
TTAATCAAATGTAATTAAGCAATTTTGAAAATATTATGATTTTATTAAATCACACGTGTGATTTTTATATTCCATAAATATGTTGGAGGGGTTGCCACTTTCTCTCAATGTGTGTTATTCATTGAATTAAATGCATGGATGATGAATGCTTTGTTGCAATAAAGGTTTTTAAAAACAAAAAAAGAAGGGGAAAAAGTTTTTAAAAAAAGGAAAGAAAAGTGATTTTGATTTTATTAATACACCAATGCTTGCCAATTGGATGCAAATTGAAATGAGAAAGACTTTTTAAACCATACAAGTTTATCACAATAATTTTATTTATGTACAGTTATACACTACTTTTTTTGGATTTCATATATTTGAAACATGTTGAAAGTTAGGCTCTTGATTTCAATTTCTATATCACTTAAAGATTTGACCAAATCGATTGGATGTTAACCACAAATCAAAATTTTCTCAACTTCTTGTCACTATGCATCACACCAAGGTTTTGAAAACCTTGACATTCCTTTGTGCATGTTGGTATTTAAAAGTGCATGATTCACATTCAAGTGCATTTATGTTTCACATTTTCATTCAACAACTACATTTTTAGGATTAATGATTTATCTTATTTATGTTTTGAAACATGAATCTTAAATTATAATTAAAGTTATGACCTACAAATTCTGATTGTAAATTGTTCCAATTGTTTTAGATTTCAACATTTTGTTTCATATGAAAGGAACAAAAAATGTTGGTGTATTGTAAACCATTAAAACACACTTTATATCTCTACATTCTTTAATGGATTTGATATTGATTAAGTTTCATAATTTTCATAGCTCCAATAAATGGTAACATTGAATTTCACACGACAATAATTTTTGGTTTGTATTCAAAGTCAAAATTATAAATAAACTTGTACCATATTCCATGATAATTACAAATTGTAAACCAAAATTACTGAATATTTAAAATACTTAATATTTAAATTTTAATAATGGGAATTTAAAATAATATAATAAATCTACATTAATCACATTTTATTAATTAAGTAAAATATATAGACATAAAATAATTAAATATAAACTTAATCTTATTGTAATATTTTAGTGCACACCTTTTAATCAAAATTAATGACATATTTAAGTCAACATTGAAAATGAAATATCATCAAAAAATTTGATAAAAGTTGACAAGTTTACATTATTTTTATGAATGTTATGTTTATGAAATTAATTAAACATAATAAATTCATTTTAAACATGAAATTCGTTCATATTTTGTGGAAAGTGGCAAATGGGATGTTGTTTTAACAATTTTTTTCAAATACAAACATTGTTAGTAAATCAAAATTCAAGTAATGGGACACTTTGGTTCAAGACAACTTACCTGGTCAAAAACGAAAACACATCTAAATAGTGCCACCGATGACAAAAGACAAGGAACAACAAATAAACAAGAGTGTAAAAAAAGAACAACAAAATGATAACACATAATAATAAAAGGGTAGAAAATGCATATTAGAAACACCATAGGTGTTAGGTTGAAGATGAATTTTTAAATTTTTGAATAATAAAAGGCACCAAGACATTAAGGGTTGATGGTGTTGGATATGATGTCGAGGCCTTCACAAGCACCAACAAGCACATAGGGGAACATTATAACCATTATGGTAAAAGATATTTTATATTATATATTCTTTCACATTGGGGGCCATTGGGAAGCTTGATAGGAAGGATGTTTGGGGGACATTAGAAAGTCCCCCCCAAAAAAATGTTTTTCAAGCAATGAGGAACACAAAAAAATACATCACAAGTGCCAAAAATGTTAATGGTTTAATAGGTGAAAATTCAATTTCATATTTTTAAAAATTAATGAAAGTGAAAATGATTCATGGACAATTTACATGATCGTGGATTACTAATGTTTAGTAATTAATTATTTAAAAAATAACCCATCCAAACTATTGAAGTTTAACAACCTTAACAATGGGCAATCTACCAAAACAATAATGAACTTGAATGTGAAAGTTATGAATGTGTAACAAACACATGTAGTCCCCAAAGGTCATTCAATTGAAAACCCTAAACCTTAACCTTAAAACCTTAGTATTGTGTTAGAAAAAAATTAATTCAATGCCTATGGAACATATATCAAAAACTCAATACTCAAAGGAATATTTAGATGATGTGGGTAACTAAAATCTACCCAACGTGAGAAATTGAAGATGATTTGGAAATGGAAGAAAGGACATAGTACAATAATAGGTGGGACATCAAATTCCAGTATCAATTTCCCACATAAGCTCTGTTTAAAACTAAATGCTTCTGGTTCCCTTTTGGGGGAGGGTGGGGGTGTTGGATATTTGTTGTGCCCAATGTGTTCCCAATATGTTATCATCAAGTTCCTAATGGGTTTTCAACATATTCCTTGACAAATTCCCAATAACTTTCACTTTATCCCATATTCTTTGTCCTAAATTCTACTATTGTAATATATATTGCAATTACTTTTGGGTAGCTTTTAGGGGCGTGCTAGTACTTTTGTTGGGTAGCAAAGGAGAAGCTACCTTTTCCAGTCAAGTTTTCTAAAAGTTTATGAACACCAACAACAATGTTGGATGTGCCAATAAGAAGGCCCACCAATGGCACCATCAAAGTGGTTGGAAAACAATTTTTTGTTGGGTTCCAATTCCTTAGCTAACCATGGTACTTAGTTTAGTTGTTGTTTTACTACCTACTTCTAACAACCTACAAGTAGGGTAGTAAATAGGTAGTAAAAAAAACAACCCTTATCTATGTATAAAGTATAAACCATCTTCCTACTTACATAGTTGTTATTTATTTTCCTACCTACCTACCTATATATGATCTACTTTTTAACTCAATGGATAATTAAGGTGAAACTAGATATTAATTTAGTTTGAAGTTATTCATCCACAACCAAAGCATAATGGGCATCAAGTGGATGGTACACTAGTGGGTGTGGGTTCACTCTAGCCAATAGGAAGTTATACTTGGAGAAAAAGATATTAGTAATATTTTCTGACTTCTTCACAATTTCCTACCTTTTTTGTTGCATCATATTATTATTTATTATTTATCCACATTTTTTTTGGCTTGAATGTTCACCTAATTATTTCAAAAAATTGGTTTTAGTAACACCCCTAGTTTGAATATTCCACAATAAGATTAGAAGGTCCAACATATTTACACAATAATTTGTACATAGTGAGAAGGCATGGTTAATACTATAAGTCTTGTCTATAATTGTTTTGAAGTCCCATTGTTTAAAAACCTTCATACTTACATTAAATATACAAAGTTTTCTTTCCAAGAGGTAAAATGAGCTAGAATGAACCAACGTTCACCATACAAGATGGATGGTGTGTAGATTAAACTAACCATCCACATCCATCCACCTACCTAGAAACCAACAAGTGCCTTACCTACCTACATAATAATCATTAACATTCCTTAGCTACTTAACTATGACATTTCCCCACTTATGGAAGTAGGTACCTTGGGAGTGGGTTTTGGAAAGTCAAAAGGTTTACAAAATAAGTTACCAAGCTAGAATTGTGGTAACTCATCAACAAACTAGAATTGAGTCATTTTCAACACTTAGAGAAATTTCATACAATATTTGGAAGGCACCTTATATATGTGAATATTCTTTGTAAAAAAGATGGGTTATACGACTATCCTTAAGAATGGGAAAGAAATTGTGCCTACTCGTAGGTGTAAGATCCTTCCCAATCTTAAGGAGTAGGTGTAAGGACCTTCCATGCCTTGTGCTTATGATCTACATATGTTTAGGTTCACAATAATCTCTACCTTGTGACTTAAAATGGGAAATGCCCAAGGGTGGGGGAAAATTCCAAAAATGCAAGGCTAATTCAAACTTAGCCATTGCATTATTCAAGGCCCCTTATTTTGGGAACACCCCCCACCTTAAGGTTTTACCATACATGCAATGGGTTTCAAATGGATGATGCATTAATGGGTTTTGGGTCACATAATTTAGTAAGATGCACTCCTAAGAAGGGGTTCCACCTATATTCCTTATTTGCGCCTCTAGCAATATTTATGACATCCAACATAGAGATAAACCCCACCTATAAACATGAAAAAATATACCTTTTATTTGGGCCTCTAGCAACATTTCTCACATCCAAGATAAATAAAACATGTTAATTGTTTCTTGATCCCTATCCATTTATTTATGAAAGAAGGTTGTTTGTTTGTTTTGCTTGTCATGTTGGGATTTCCCAAACCATAAAACCTTTTGCTACACTCTTGGTACCATTGAAAAAACCCTTGTTGAATAAGGTGCATCAAGTTGGTTCTATAATGTTTTGACTTATAGTGGAGAAATTATTGAATATTGAACAAAATTTTCACTAAAAATTCATATAAATCAAAAAAATAATCTATAGGGGAATTTGGGCACATTCTTAGTGTTTTTGGAAAGCCTTTGATGAATAAGATTTAATCAAGGCAATTTGGAAATTTTTTAATTTGAGGTGCAAAAGATATTGAATTTTGAGTAGCTTTGTCATTGGAAATTCAATTAAATTACAAACCATGATTTTGAAAAGAAAAGTGAATTGAGTAGCTAGTTCACACTTGGGCCAACAATACAAAGTACATTAACAACATTTTTTTATGTTGTATTTGCCTTTTGCAAATTGTGAAAGTTGGAATTACCATTCCTTCAAGTTCCATTTATGTTTGAGGTCCATTTATCTTATGTGCTTGTAGGTTTGTGCTTTCAATGTACTCATTTTTTAATTTTCATTTTGTAGCTTAATGGGATTGGTCATTTTAGTTTTTAAGATATGGAAAAGGTAGATTCACAAAATGGTGGAGGTGATTTCAATGTTGAAGAACCTTGCATGGCTAAAAATAATTAGCCCCTACCTCATTGAATTTTTAGGATGCTTGTGATCGCCATTGCAATTTGATTTTACAACTTGAAAGCTCCATCCTAGTTCTTAAACTATGATTAATCAAAACTTGTAAGTCTATAGTTTCAAGTAAAAAAAAAATCCCTTACAATTTTTTAATTGGATAATCTTTTCAATCTACTTTTCGAGTTTCTTTGTTACATCACCTTGTTCAAATTGTGTTTTTTATGAAGATCCTGGAACAATTGAACACCAAAGGTTTTAGTTTGCATCTTTGTGTTTTGATGTGCAAGTTTTTGTGTTTTCACACTTCATAAATTTATGGTGAACTAAAGAGTTGTTGAGGATCACCATTAGTGGCTGTGAATGACTTTCATTCTATTGTTTTTTTCTTTTTTCTTCCAACCTTTTTTTATGATGTCATTAACAAGTTTTTAATATTTCAACCATTCCAAAAACCTAAAGCACACTATGCTCCTTATCCTTTTGTTAAATTTGATTGTGTTCCCAAAGGTCTTATAGTCCATCTAATGGTCCCAAGTATCTTCTTAAAGGAGTTTGGCCTTTTCCAAAATATGTGGGTTGTCTTGTTGAAAGTCATATGAATCAAGGGGGTAATTTGTTACATAAATTTCTTAGCATTTTCGACATGTTTGAAATCCATCTTTAACCACCATCGTTCAAATTTGACAAACTTGAAATTCTTTTTTATTTTTTAGACCTTAATGAAATTATTGAATTATTGAATTTTCATTTTGAACCATCAACTAACATTGAATTTTTTAAATTTTATGTTTGACACGCCTTAGGAAAAACAAAAGAGAGATTGGAAGATGCCCAAGAAAAACTATAACAACACCAAAAAATTATAAACCAAATGGGTAGCAAAATTAACATGGGCAAAAGGTTTAATGTTCGATGGGGGGTGTATTCACATTACGAGGTGCAAAATCTTTGATTAAAAATAAAAAGAAGATTTATAGTTGCAAATGGAACACCTTAACTAAGGACCACGATCAAAGGATTGAAATATGAGATATGTAAAAACTTGGAGTGAAGAAAAGAGGGGAAATACATTACAAATGATTGTTTACATCTAAAACACATGAAATTATATGTTAAATAATGTTATAAGTCAATTATAGTCTAAGTAACCCAACTTGTAGGGGAGAGGAATCAAAAATTTATTTAGATAAAACTTTATTTCATGTTCTTACACATAGTCGACCCATGCTAAAATACAAGTCTTTACAATATATGTGTTGTTTATGAGCTTAGAGGTCCCCAACAAACCCATTGTGCACTAGTTTAATACTACTAGTTAAATCCTTGCCTAATCCATGTATATGCAAGTACAAAATGATAATGTTAAGGCCATTCAATTTGCACAATTCATTTCATGTTCTTGTGATGAGGTTACAATATTGACAGTAAGTCTTGGATTTTTGTGCATGCATGTGTGGTTGATTGATCAACTAAAACACATCTATTATGGTTTATATTGACAAGGTCCTTGATGGATTATGTTTTGACACTCTCATTGAAATGATCATGAATACATTGTTGAAGGGTGGGGGGTCAACTATGAAGGATCTGTCCAAGAAGCTTTTGTGCTTTGAGTAGATGGGGTTAATGTGTTACAAGGTGGGAAAACATGAGTTACTAAACAAATCAAGGAGCTTGGGCATTTTTTTCCATGGGTGTTCATTATGTTGTTCGTCAAATCAATTTGGTAATTTGTCACTAGTAGATTTGACTTTCATTGCATGAATTGAAATGTTCATGCACAATATGTATGGATATTTTAATCATTCACCAAAATGACATTTGGACTTTTAAAAACTAGTTCAAATCTTGGATACCAAAAGGAATAATATTATGAAAAACATGAAAACCAAATGGATGTCCATCTTGGAGCTTTTAAAAAGAATCCTAATGGAATATTGCCCTTTGTTTATAATGATGGAAGCTTATTCCAACTCCATCCAAGTTGCAAAGGTTCAATTGGTTAATACTTTGTACTTTACTTGCAATTCATTTGATTTGAAATTTGCACATGTTTTAAAAATGTTTCATGAATTTTGTTTGTATTGGAGTCTCCTTTGTAAATGTTGAATTGCACTTGGAAAGATTGATATGTCACTTATAGAACATGTACATAGTACTCAGAATATTTGGATTTGATTTACAAAATTTGCTAGATTTCATTTTTATTATTATTGTTTTCATTTGCAAAATAGGAATGACATTTGAAAAATGTAACATGCCATTTACAAATTATACCATGTTGCTTAGTTAGACTTCAACATAATGCATTTGTTGTTAGATTTTGAAGACATAGCTAGGATCCATAACCATAATGCAATTGAAACGAAGATTAAATAGCCAACTCTTATAGATAAAGCTTGATGCATTGTTGCCAAGATGAAATTTTTATTGTTTTACTTAGTTGTCTAAAGGCACTTTTAATATAGTGGTAATAGCCAACAATTTTTTGACCACTCTCTTGAGTCTTAACATATGTGTTTTTATTCATTAAAATTTGTTGCCTCATACATCACCAAAAAAAAGAAAAAAAAGGTTGTATATTAGTAAACATGAAAAATGAAACAATACAAGGTGAGATTGTTTAAATATAACGATTTAGGGCAATCATTGTTTATGACAACAATGCAGAATAATCATTTTGGCATTAGTGCCATTACAAACACTACATCATGTTCACGTTTATCGACATAATTGGACCTCTTCATTGTCGAAAAAAAATTTCATCCAAAATCTATTATGCAAGTAAAATATTTGTTATAGCCGATCAAGTTATTCTAAAAGGTAAGGCGTCTTCTAATAAATTAAGTTTTGGGTTAGCAAATTACGTCATTTTCTTATCAAATTATATGACATAATCTTCCAATTCCAATCATACACATGTACTAGTGACCAAAACACATATGTTGAACATGAATTTTGTGTGAAATCATTGAATCTATCACCCTAGACCTTAATGTGAAGGAATGGCCTTGCCCAAATTGTGTTGGGGCATGTCACCTAACTCATCCCAATATGCTTGCTAACATAATACCTAATGTAAAGACCAATGTTGGGCAAGTATCACAAATACCCTTGGGCATCCCAATCTAATCCTTTCAAGGTATCACCGTGAATGATACCCTAATTGAAAACCGAACTATCATTTCTCACTTGTATGAAAATCAGATGTGAAAACTAATTTTAAAAAAAAGAATAATTTTTTTGAAAATTGGGAAAGGTTTAAGCCTTTACCCAAGTCAGGGTCTCAAGGTTTAACTACCATAAAAAATTAGGACAAGCAATGAGAAAAAAATTATGAGCATCAAACTTAATTATGTTTCTCTACAAAATGGAACAACGTTTTACTTAATGGATCTTGTTAATCGTTCATGGACCATGGGATTGAACTTTGAAGGTATAGTGTTAAGTCAACATAATTTAATTAAGACCAAAGAAAGGACACTTTCATCATCAAACCGCATCAAAATTTGCATATTAGGTCTAATTTGCCTTGGGAGATGGGAGATCCAAGGGAGGGCTAGTATTTGGTGATAGGTACTTATTGATGGTAGGCTAGGTCAGATGGCAATGATATTTGGAGAGTTCATTTTAAATGATGATTTATTTAAAAAATCTTTCAAAAACCTTGAACTAGAGGTCCTTTGATTTTGAATTTTTTCAAAAAATCAGAGCTATTGTCAAAAAAGGAAATCAAATCAATAATTATTTCAAACTTAATTTTAATTTTAAAAATTTAAAATTTAATTAAAAATATAAAGTAATACCCAGTTTGTGAGAACCGGCAAAGGATAACCAAGTGTTCTCAAATTTCCAAGAACTGGCATTGTGAGAACCGGTTAAATTTTTTTTTATAAAAATGCCAATACACTTGTCTGGAGTAAAAAATTTAGAATTTTTTTTGGGGGTAAAATCGGACTCTTTTGTAAATTACTTTGTGAAAACTGATCCTGGTGAGTATCTTAAAATTGTGATACTTGCCCAACACTGATAAAGACCTGGACAAATTTTCATACTATAATTGCAGGACATGTTGCAGCCGATAATCTTTCATGTGAGGAGGGCATGTGTCTCAAAAAAACATTATGCCCATTCCTATATGCGTTTTGTAATGCTCATCCTCATTTTTAAAAAAAATTTCTTGTGAAAATCGACCTGTATCTATCAAGTATCATGCCAGAAATTTTTGAAAATAAAAATTCACCCAAGTCTTTATGCTAAGTAAAAAGCCCTTGGCTGTGAGCTTGGACACATCTAGATGCACGCATGGAGACATGGAGTAGAACCCTCAACAGCAGGCAGAGGATAAGAGACATGAGGGAGAAAAAAGCAAAGAAAGAAAGAAAAAAAAAGGAGGGTGGGGTTCGAGTGAGAACCTCTTTTTTCCATTCCGGGAGAAGTTGTCTTGCCCAGTGCTCACATTCTCACAGGAAGCGCGTTTACGCTTTATCCGATTCCGCCACGAAAGATCTCATGGGTAGGTCTACCGCCAGAATCGGCGGGATGCCATCGCATACGGTTGACTCTCTGGCTGTCTTCATCTGCAATCACCAGGCAACAAGCAAGCCCACTGCAATAAGTTAATAATCAAATTATAAGAAAACAATTTAGCTGCGACTTCGATGGCTTTTGTAGCCATCAGATTCCGCCGTTTGCGTTGACTTTTGCAGCCCAGGTACAAACTGATTTACACCCAGTTGTGGGGGAGGCGAGGGGGAGAGCGAAAGCTTCACACCCATTGTTGCAAAGTCGATCACTCACCCACACCCCCCCCCGCCTTGCCCTTGAAAACGTCCAGGAGGAAGACGGCCAGCCCTGTGGAGCTTTCTGAAGGCACAGCGGGTGCAACTACCTACTTGAAAGGAGCGAGAAGCTTGAAGACGCCCCCCACCCACTTCTGTTATTAGTTCCTATCATTAGTTCAGTCTACAGCTGTTGTTGAGAGTGAAGCAAAAATGCCTTTCGGGGAGCTGGAAGTGTACGTGGAGGGCGCCCTCGGTATCAAAGAAACTGGTATTTTTGGTGCGTCTTCTCTCTCTCTCTCTCTCTCTCTCTCACACACACACACACACACACACACACATATATCTCTCACAGATTTTTTCTCACTGCCCCACCCATCTATCTTTTGTCTCAGCTTCCTGAGAACGGTTTCTACTCTTGAGCTGCCAAATGTGATCCTCTCACACGGTCGGTACTAGTGATAACAGTGGCCACTAGAGAAGAATATATCACATGTCTGCACTCCTGATAAAGAAAAAACTTTTCGTATGAGGTTCTTACCATGCTGCACACATCCAAGATCACATACGGAAATCTGATGCTCTACTCTTTTT
>Ga0209611_10014881_pt1 | contig 10276 bp, 4 predicted proteins | sample S1TSphgellanicum_3_FD_187693 | JGI IMG/M metagenome (GOLD analysis project Ga0209611, IMG submission 187693) | Host-associated microbial communities from peat moss isolated from Minnesota, USA - S1T2_Fc - Sphagnum magellanicum MG (SPAdes) (version 2) | ecosystem: Host-associated > Plants > Peat... | reverse complement strand
CAAATGTGCACTATTCCTTTTGAAAATTGGAGAGGATTTTAACATTGATCATTAGAAGGGCAAAAGGACTTGAACGAATGAAAATTATTTTTATAACCTATTTGAGCACATATGCTTCAAAAGTGCTTTTGACGTTGAAAATCATGAATTTTGAAAATGTGGGTTTAACAAAAGTTGTTCATATATATATGGGCATGAATGCATAATATACATGAAATAAAATCAATTTGTAGTCAAAATGTATTTGTATTTAAAATGTAATGTTAAATGAGGTATCCAAAATAAAAAAATTTAAGTTATAAACCAACACAGAAATGACACATGTCATGTGTAGTCCTTGGAAAATGATTTTTACTTTAGCACCCCTTGTTCCTTTGACTATGATTTCATCCACCTATTCATCAAACAAAATAATGAATGAACCTAAATAATGTTGTAGTAGTCAAGTAGGATTTGGATAAACTTTTAAATGCATGTTTCATTACACAAGTGGAGGAAGCTAATTAGTTATCGCCAATTGTCATTGTATTGAAAAAGAATAGTAAACTTAGAATCTGCTTGGATTTTTGATGACTCAATGCTACAACCAAAAAAAATCTATATCCTTTACATTTTACTAAAAAAGTTTTTGGATAGCAAGTCACAAAATCTATTCATTTTTTGATGGATTTTTTTAATATCACTAGATCATGATTGCCCCCAAATATAGGTACAAGATTGCATTCATTGTTGATTGAAAAACATTTGTTCAGGTAGTCATGATGTTTGGGCGCAAGAATGCTCCACCAACCTATCAACAAATGGTGAGTACAACTTTTAATGACTTTCATGAAACTATTCCTAAATGACTTTAGTGTGTTCAATGATCTAAAAACCCATTTAATAAAGCTATGATTATGTTTTGATGAATGCGTGCATATAATTCAGTATTAGCTTGAATTCTAAGAAATGCATGATTCTCATGCATTTTAACATTATCTAGGGTTATGTGGTATCTAAGGAAGAGAAGCTATCGAATTTGAAAGAAATTTTAACTATTGTCCATATGCCTACACTGAAAAAAGCTAAGGACATTCAAGTTTTCAATGGAATGGCATAGTGTTATTGATGTTTCATTAAGGATTTTGCTTTTATCATGGTTCCAATAACTAGCTGCTATGAAAGACAAAGGCCTTTGAGTGGATAGCAAAGTGCCAAGAGGCATGGGAGGTAATCAAGCAAAGCTACATGAATGCACCAATCTTGATTTCACTTCATTGGGACTTGGAGTTCCATGTTCACATAGATGCCTTTAATCTAACAACTAAGAATATGTTGGCACAAAATCCTATTGAAAAATGTGACCAATCGATTGCTTATGCATTTCAATTACTCAACCATGCCAAATTAATGAAATTATACAACCATTGAAAGGGAGGTATTTGCCATGGTGTATGCCCTACATAAATTTTGTCATTATTTGCTGGGTAACAAAATTATTTTTTGTGGACCACATGACACTATTATACTTAGTCTGAAAACTTCAAGTTTTAGGAATAATAGTTCGATGGTTATATCTTTTCTTGGAATATAATTTCTTTATGGTATATAAACCAAAAAGATCCCACTTGGTGGTAGATGCATTATTTCAAATGCCAGACCTCATAGAACAAAAACAAGTACTAGACCAAACAACATACACTACTATCTTCCTCTTATAATTGGTTGGCTACAAAAAATTTCCTAGTACTTGTCTATTATAATATTTCTGGTTTATTATAATTAGGAGCAAAAGAAAATGCTAAACTTGAGAGTTTTACATTTTTCTTCGATATAAGGACAATTATATTGTCTAGGGCAAAACTAGGTGTTGAGGCATTGCCTTGAGGACTTATAAATACCCATGGTATTACAAGAAATGCATGAGGGAGTTGGTGGCGGTCAATTTTCATTTGAAACCACGGTTCGCAAAATCTTGGATGCCAAATCTTGGTGGGCCATGATGCACAAGGATGTTATGAAATATTGCCAAGCTTGTGACAACTATTAACAAACTATAAATTTAATATAGAGTAACATAACAAAACTTGTAACTTCGTTATTAGCAAAACCCTTCATGAAGTGAGGTTTGGATTTTGTCGATCCAATCAAACCAATCATTAGGTATATTATAAACAAGTACATTCTAATAGCAACCAATTATGCCACCAAATGAGTGGAAGTAAAGATTACACACTAATATATCGACACTGATTACAAAGTCCATATATGAGCTAATCCTCACTTGGTTTGGTTATTTGCTTATTTTAATAAGTGATCAAAGCACTCACTTCATCAGTGATGCCATTGAAATTCTTACCAACCATTTTCTACTGTGACAAATGACCTTGACCACTTACTACCCACAAAACAATGGTCGAGTAAAATCAATCAATAAAGTCATTGGTTTGTTTTTTACTAAGTTGGTGAATGAAAACCGTGTTAATTGGGATGAACACCTACAAATGGTTCTATATGCTTATCGAACAACATTCAAAATAACCACCGGCCATACACCGTTTTAACTAGTTTATGGTTTTTTCCTTTTTATGCTGACAAAATACCTACTGCCCACAAACAATTTTCATCTTGACTAAGATTTTTCCCCCACTCGTATCCTCACCAATTGCATGGCAAAATTAGAGCATTTGGATGAAACTCACCAAGAGGCAATGGAACATAATCTTATGGGCCCAACAACATTGTAAAATATATCTATGGAAAACATGGTTCTCTAATTTCCCAAAGGCAAAAAAACACATATCAGAAAGTTCAAAAAACGATGGGCTAGTCCAAAATACAATATTGCCTTCATAATAATATTGCATTTTTTTATCAACATTGACAAGTTTGAACCAAATCACATTTTGGTGAATGTATCAACAAGTTAAAAACTTGTCAATGTTTGGATCAAGCTCTGAAAGGATTGGAGGCCACAATAGAAGGGGGAGGAGAGCACAAGGATGATTTTTAGGAAGACTTTTAGGATTCTTCTACTAAAAATCAGTCTCAATTAAAAATCAGCACAAACCAAAAATTAGATTTCAATAGTGAAAAATCAAAAAGTACAACCCTTACCAAATTGGAAATGATGATTTTCAATTAATTAAATTTCAATAGCCACAAACTAAAAAATATAACTCCTATCGAACCGAAAACAATGATTTTTGGTCAAGGAATGGGAAATTTTGATAATTTCCATGAAGTTCCAGTAAAACTGGTAGGCAAGCCAGGCCATGAGCTAGTGGGAACAAGATCTTTCCAAAAAGAAAAACCTTTAGGGCAATTACTTCGCTTGTGTTAGTAAAATGATGAAGTTATTGGTTTGAATTTGATAGCGAGTATCCTAATGTCTAAATTGGAAAATAAAAAGGCGAGTATAACTTAATAGGTGAAAGTGTCAGAATGTGAATTTGAAAACACGGGTTCAAATCCCGTTATTTGCCAGAAGAACAAATCATCTTAGCTTAAATCTTGACAATCTTCGGGAGCGTTATTTTTGGCATGTATTAGTGCATATTCTAATTCGAAATTAGTCATGAGTAATTTCAGTATGGAATCCACTGGTTTAGATTCCATTGCAAAATCACATATCACATATTATGTTGAACACAGGACTTATGTAACCATTTTTAGATGTTGTTTCATCCAATAACTATTTGAATGTATTAACATCAAAAGAAAAAACAAAGGTTGTTCATTTAATCCCACGAAATGGTTTTATCAATTGGTGTCGTGAGTTTTAGTATAAAAGGAGGCATTGTTCATTTAGTCTCTTTTCTTTGTTTTCCTTGTTATTTTGCTAAATTTTGGATCAATTTTAGATGACTAAGAAAGGTTACATTAGTAAGGAAATGGTAGAAAGAATGAAAGGAGGGAGAGTTTAGATTTAAAATTTGGAAGCAATTAACCTACATAAAAAATAAAGCAAAAGGAAAAGAAGAGGGAGAAAATGGTTGTAACCCTTTCCAATAATGGGAATATTATTTTTGCAAAGATGAATAAATTTCAGAGGTGGATTGTCAAAAGAAATGTGGAGTGGGTGAAGCATGTCAACGTTTTTAACATAACACTGAGTTTTATCCAGCCCTTAGCCAAGGAAATTTTATAGGCAATTGCTCAATTTAACCCAAACATCATCGAATTAGTAATCGAAGGTGTTCCAATGTTCATCATAAAAAAATAGTGCTAGAGATGTTCTGCTTTTCACAATTTGGTATTACTGAGCTATCGGTGAAATGTGGGCCATATCAACATAGCCATGTGCGGTAGTTTCAATTTTTAAGAATTGCATCAGGGATATTTGAGTGTGGTAAGGCTATTAGGGGTTTTTAGCAACTTCATTTTAGAATAAGGAATGATGAATGCACATGGTTGCGTGGGGGGTTGTTTTCTTTTTTTTCCAAAATTTGATATTGGATGAATAAGGTGTAGGGTTAATTTTTCTTTTCAACAAAAATTTGGTAATCATAATTTTAAAACTTCAGTTACGTGATTAGGGGTGAAAAATCTCTAGAGGGTTGGGGTTAGAAGTAAACACTAAAATTCATAATGTTCGACAAAACATTGGTCTTGTTTTGGTATTTTGTGGGCAGTCGTGTAAGCAAGGATGTTTGAGATTCGTGAAACAATTGAGGGGGTGTCAATGAAAGGTCCTATGGAGATAGAACAATCTTCAAACATATAAACATAAGATTAATTTGAAACAACATAATAATGTGATAAGGTGGCAATGGCAACATGGATTTCATGATTAATGAAACTTTTATTCAGGTTATGGATAAGTTCAATAAGGAGTTGTAATTACATGTTGAGTCATGGGTTATGCCATAGTGATAGTTGATAATTATAGGAAATTTAGGATGTGTCAAATGGTGCGAACTAAATGATCCGCCTTGCTATTAAGAAGTAGTTGACAAATCAGACTGCGTAACCAACGATAATGTCCAATGTTAGGAATTGAAGATTATTAAAAGATGGAAATGTTTTGAGTTTCATAAAAACTTTTGCGGACAGTTTCAGGTTGATCACCAAAAGCGGGGTCAACTTGCAACAAAATCATTAAAGTATGAAAGTTTGGAGAAATGTGATAATATCAAGCTCGAAGGGGATTTTCATCACAAGGATGTTGTGTCAATGTCAAATTTAAGGATGACTCCGGAGGCGCTTTTTCATTATTTGTGTAGTTTGAAGCTTGTAAGAAGTAATCATGCACAACGCCATGAATTCAAGGAAAGGAAAAAAAAACTTCAATCAAAATCAACTCAACAATGAATGTGTGAAAAACTTGGTACATCAAGATGCATAATTGTAAATTATAGGTGAAGGAAAAAGAAGGAAAGGCATAAAGTAACAGTTTAAAACCATGGTAAAATAAAATTTTAAGATCAATGGAAAAAATAAAGTTTCAGTAAAATTATTGGGGGGGGGAAAGTGAAAAGAGGTGAAAAGGATGCTTTTCCTTCTCCTTTCTAAGACCACTAAACATTGAAACCTTTCAAGGGCCACCAAACATTGGAACCTTCCATAGGTCACCGAATTGGGGTTTTCGTTCACTTTTTTTTTCCTCCTTCTCTTTAAAAGCGCGAATTCAGATCATTTGGGTCTCTATTTTCCGGACATAACCTTCGATTTGAATCTTGGGAAAACTTGTTTCTACAACTTTCCTTAGGAGGAGAAGAATAATTAATCTTAATAGATGGTGGAAAGAAGGAGAATAAATTGGATGATAATGGTACTTTTGAAAGAATGGAAGTGAGTAGGGATAGTTTTGGGAGCTTGAAATTTTAAAGAAATTTCACAAGACCTTTCGGGTTTTGTAGCACAACTTTTTACTAATTTGGGTGCAAAACTTGAAATTTGGTAGGCCGATGCATTTTGTAGTTAGCTTTTCAATGAGCTAAGGCAAGCTAGATTTGGATAACATATGTGATAAAAATAATATTTTAAGTGACCAGAGGTCTATTACCAAGTTGAATTTTCTACCTTTGTGAAACCTTGTCAGGTTTTATAGCACAATTTTTTACTGATTTAGGTGCAAAACTTGAAATTAGGCGAGCATGTGCACCTTTTAGCTAGATTTTTAATGAATTAATGTAAGCTAGATTTGGATAACGTATGTGATAGGAACAAAGTTTTGAATGATTAGAGGACTGCTATTAAGTTGAACATGGTGTCGAATCTTCAAAAGTTAGTTTAAGTGGGTGACAATTTAACATAAAATTTTAGGAATTGGAGTGTTTGAGTTTATAAAATATATCTATAAATTCCAAATCATAAATGATGCATAGGAGGCAAATTATTTGGTTCCAACTACAAATGCAACTTAACATTTAGAGATACATTTTACATTTTTCTTTCATTTGTAGCATATGTACCTTTGAGTATAATCACCTCATAAAATCGGGAGTAGAGGGACAAAAAGTCGCCTCACATGAAACCACAAAAGGAGAAGGAGAAGGAGTGACCATCTTATTGAAAAGTCACTCCACTAGAAACACTAGTGGATTCAGAGGGATGGAAGGTTTCTCTCCTCAAATGTATGTATGTAACAAGATTACTTACTTTAATTCAAGTAATTTGGCTCAAAGGCAACAAACTCACATATGTTGCAAAAAATTTGTTGGGCTTTGTTGTCCTGGTAGAATAAGAGGTTCAGGTGGACTAGACTAGAATTATTTTTAACAACATGTACTATAGGTTGGGGATCTTTTTACACTAGCAAAAGTAGGGGCAAGTCGAGACAACATTGAATTTGGGGCTGCACAAGTTGTAGATATTCTCCTCCGATATTGATTTCTGGTGGATCCAACATTCATATTATCGAAATAAAAGGGAAAAGATGAAAGTGTTATTTAATCTCCACCAAAAACTTGGACTATAAGAAGCACCAAAGTTTTGGGAGCTTGTTTTCGAGATGCATTAATTAACTTGGACAAAAACATGGATGATGTAAAATATTCCAGTGGGACGAGCAGTCAATTACAAAGTTCGTGGCAACTGAAAATGAAAATGCCACCAACCCTACTCTTTGCATTATGTTCTTGGAATTTGGGGCGACCATGATTAAAAAATCTGATACCATCGGTAGGAAAACAAATGCTAGTAGGCTGATCATTAAAAACATTAAGCCCCAAAAAGAAAGGCAAAACGCGAAGTCCAAGTTTGATTTGACTTGCATAAATTTCTAATGCAAGGCTTCCCCTAAAGTTGAACCCAATGCCAAAAGGTGCTAAAACTCTTACAACCCTCTCTCATTAATTAGATTATTGGCTTAAAGGTGAGGAAATTTCGATAGGGGAAATATCAAAAATGGATACACCATCATATATGTTTTTCGATGGAACTCATTTTCACAATTCAAAAGAAGTCACCAAAAACCATTGTTAAGGGGGTAAGTTGAATATGTGATTTGGGATGAACAAGGTAGTTAAGATAAAGGCTAATCATGGAACTTTGTTAGTTTGAATTTTGAGTTTTTATTGTTTTAGATCATTATGATGTGACTTGGGATGGTTCTAAAGGGGGGAATTTTGGAGAAGGAGAGGAGAAGAAGATGAGATAGAAAGTGAGAGTTTTGAGAGGGAGTAGGAAGAGTTGGAGGTACTTGTGGTAGAAAACCACATACTCTATTTTGATATAACACAGATTTTAAGTGTTGTTTTGAGGTTTCCAACAAAACATGGGATTATGCTATAATTTGGATTCATATTTTTAGTAACATAGAGAAGCACAAACTTCTACAGTGAATTTTATGTTCATATTTTGTGTGAATTTCCTATAATGTTAGATTATGATGAAATGAATTGTAATCTTATTTTTTGAATTTTTTATAATGTATTATGAAGTGAAAATTTTGTTTATATGCAATAACCATGAATATGATGTTGGAATGAATGGTAGTGTTAAGTTTGTTGAAGACTTAAGGTAAAAATATTGAACATAGGCATGTGAAATGTAAATTTGTTGTTACAATAGTGTGAAATATTCTACAAGAATTTAAATTTCATTTCTACCATTTAACGACCATGTTGGGGAATTTTTTTTTAATGTTCTTTCTTTCAGTAATGGGAAGGTTTTCTATAAATTTTGTTGTATCATGTAGATGAGAGTGTCTAGACGAGTAATGTTGTTTATTTTTAATTCAAAATTTTAAGAGGTATGTTAGAAAGTATTAGAGGTTTACACGGTTGACGCCAGAAGGACTGTAAAATGATCTATAGACTTTGAAGATGAAGAATTATGAAACAAAATGAATTAGATAGTGACTTGGAGTTTATAGCAACAATTGGACTTAGAGGCAAATTGACAAGTTATTGAAAAGCAAATAGAAGACAATTTCAAAAATGGAGAGGAATATACAAGGCTTACTAAAACCCCATTTTAAAAACTGATGTTAAACATATGAATTTTGATAATAAAGGAAAGGTTTGCGAGGCATAAATCGTTTCTACCACAAGAAGTGGTATAATGAGATGTATGGATTAGGGGTTTTTAGAGAAGGCATAGTTCCAAATAATGATATCTATGGAGAAAGATGTAATTGACCACTCATCTGAATAAGCGGATGTAGTATATTTCTTAGCCGTAACCTATGGTTTAGAGTCGTAAAGATCAAGATGAAGCAAGGACTTCTGTAATACCTGATCAACCGTAGGAAATTTCAAGTCCAGAGTCGTGTGACTAGTTGAAGGAGGGATGTTATAAGAGGTATACAACCCAGGTTTGTGTATCACTTTGCATTTCTAGATTACTATGAATTAGTGGAACATTGGGAGGTGGATGAAAACACCAATGTTGATGATGTGTTGGAAGAGATTGAAGAAAACTACCCAAGATCATTTAAGTATGCAAAAACATAGGTGAATGCGTTGGATGAAGTATCATAGTCATACTCACATGAAGGGAATCCAGAGTTGGATCAACCAAGGTACATTGCCGAAACATGGGATCATGAATTTGTGGATTTGGAAATGATGAGGTTACTTTCAAGGGTCTGTGCATTCTGTGAGGAAGAAAGACATGCAATCATGGATTGTCCTTTTGTGCCTTTTCACATCAAAGCAGGTATTACTAGGCATGTGGAGTTACAAAATGTGACAAGAACATTAATATATCAACCACAAGAATAGGAATCAATAATTCATGTGGTCCAAAATAGATTTAGAGGCATGGAGTTGGGAAGTTAATTGGGTCCATATAGTCGACAGATTCATTCATCTATTTAGACTAGGAGTAGAGAACTAGAGGGGTATTCACATCCACATATTGCACCACAAAGGATACTAATGGGTAACCATAGATTGGAACAACATTGATTTCAAATCAACACAACTTCACCAATAGTGTCAAAAGTGGCAACTGTTGAAACCCGGAGACAACATGTTGGAGTAGGAATTATTTAATCACTTAATGCAGGTATAACAACAATAGGAATGGAAATGGTTGTTGAGCCCAACATAGATGTTGTTAGAAGGGGAGTACCAATTGGATTTGTAATAAAATTGGGTAGTGGATCAGGTGGAGTTTTGTCAAGAAGGAATTTGAATTGAGGTTTGACACTACCAGTAGTTATTATTGGAGTTGTTGGCATACCTCAAATGGTATTTACTAATCTGATAACGGTTACTCATGGGAACAAGATTGCAGATTGACCACTAATGAGTTCAATGGTTATTGGAAAGTCCAAAAGTGCAGATGTTATGCATTCAAGAGGTAGATACCAAAAACCCATACTTTAACAGCACCGATTTTTGATCACAAAGATGGCCATTATGTTAGGCCAACACTAGTAGATATTAGCCAAAATGTAACCATTCAATTTACGACTACATGCGACTTATAGTCGTTTGCTACTAGATTTGAGAATATTTGCAACTACAAGACCAACTTTCAACTATTTTGGTCATTTTCACAACTATGATGCAACTATTAGAAATTTCATCCTATTGGTTGCATTAATTTTACATTTATTTTCATCCATTAATAGGTTGATATGTCCTATTAGTCACAATAGTCACCAAATTAGTTGCATCTTAAAGGTATTCTACAATGACATAGGGGTATATTTTAATGTATGTACTAAAATTATATATATATATATATATATATATATATATATAAAATATATATATATATATATATATATATATAAAATATGCATACATATGTATATTGTTCATATAATGAATCACAAAATTAATATTTGAACTTTGAATTCTTTTATTCAAATCTGAAAATTGTTATTTCAATTGTTTAA
>Ga0209611_10014880_pt1 | contig 10276 bp, 8 predicted proteins | sample S1TSphgellanicum_3_FD_187693 | JGI IMG/M metagenome (GOLD analysis project Ga0209611, IMG submission 187693) | Host-associated microbial communities from peat moss isolated from Minnesota, USA - S1T2_Fc - Sphagnum magellanicum MG (SPAdes) (version 2) | ecosystem: Host-associated > Plants > Peat... | reverse complement strand
CTAAACTAACCCGATTTGGTTGGTTTTTGGATGCAGATTCACATGAGCTAAGCTAGTCCCTCTTCCTAGTCTAATCTCGGGGCTCCCAACTCGACCCTCTACCCCTTTCTAGAGTTGGAAGCCGGGAGCGTGCTACCAAGTCTCAACTTTCCGTAACTTGACTTTGTGAAACCCTCAAGTGGGTTTCACCCCGTGACTTGGGAGCGCGTCAGTAATTGTGATGACCTAGACGACCAAGGAGGAGGGAACAAATAATAGGGAGGAAGGCACGAGGCATGAGCTGGAGGAAATGAGGAACAAGGAGGAGGAAACTAGGACAAAGGAAGAGAGAAAGGGGAAAAAGGTGGAGAGAAACTACTCTTCAAAGGAAGGCCGAATATGATGTTACTATAATTTATGTTCAAAGATTTGGATTATAAAATATTTGTTGGTAGTTTAATTTGTTTTGAAAATGTATGGTGACCACTAATTTGAACTCATTTAAACTCTCTTTTACAAAGCTTTAAATGTTGCCATTAAAAGATTTTTAATTATTCTACTTTGTTTTCTTAAATGTCTAATGGCTACCAAATGTTGATGATACAAAAATTTCTACCATTGGCTTTGGTTTTGAAAATGTCTAGCAACCACCAAATGTTGATAACAAGAAAATTTCTATCGCTAATTTTGTTTTTGGAAACATTTGGTGGTTGCCATACATTACAATTAAACATATTGTTATGTTGTTTTTTGTTTTGGAAACATCTAGTGGCCACTAGACGTTCACAAATAAAAAAATGAATTAATATTTCAATGTTAATGAACTTGTATTATTTTCAATTTTTTGAGGTTTTTTCAAATGTGATTTTAAATAGTAGTTAATTTCTTTCATTTGTACACAAGGCCTACTGAGATGGACACAATGCTCCCACCATTCTCGTGATTCTACTTGTGTTGTTGAAACTTATGAAGTGGAATCAATGGAAGAATGCCCCATTTTTAGTCAATCTGCTAAGAATTTTGTTACAAAAACTTCAGTTGCAAGAACCTTTGCAGTGGACACAATGGAAGACGAGTTTAGTCTTCCTATTCAAGATGTGTTGATTTCTTCAATGAACATCCTTTCCTATCATTATATTCAAGATGGAGTAGATCAAAAAATAAACCTAATTTTGGTTCTAAAAAGAATTTAGAGGTGAGTCCTTTCCATGTTGTTTTTGGCTTAAAGGGAGTTTTCACAAGACAAGGAAGATCCTTTGAAACTTTTAGCTTCATTCTTAGAGAATGGTATAGATGTCCGTCATTTGATTCTTTAGTGATTTTGCGACTAGGATAGTATTACAAGAATCCTACAAAAGTGCCTTCATTAGTTTATAATGTATATCTAGATTAAATGAGAGCCCTATAAGGTGCCTGTGATTCTAAAGGAGTTGAAGAAGCATGTAGAGATTAATATCGAGTCTTCTAAGATATTTGGACATGAGTTTTGTCAGAAAAACAACTATTTTCTTTAGAAAAACCCTTCAACCATAATTTTCCATAAGTGCTTCATAAACTTTTTTGAGAGAATCATGGGTATTCATTTTGGAAATATTATACTTGTAGACCATAATCTAGTTAGGAAAATGATGAACTCAATTACTAATGTCATGTTTGTTGAAAAATGGAATGGTAGAATAAAGGTTTCATTGAACTACTTGATGGTGGTTGTTTTTGCCTACTTTAAGGCTCGTCATTCCTTTTGTATGTGCATCCCTATCATTCAAGAATTAGATGTTGGGATTCAATGTCATAAACTTAGTTACACAAGGTTCATAAACTAAGCCAAGATCGTTGGACATTGCAATAGCTTCGGGTTTGCCACAAAAATTGTGGCTACAACAAAAGTGAATGAATATCATTTAATTTTTGACATAAACGGAATATTAATGGTGATAGGAGAAGGTCCAACTGGATTTCATGTAATGGTTTTGAAACTCGGGTTGAAAGAACTCCTTTACATTTGTGTAAAAAAATTCATTGTTTACATTTGGTCTTCCATGATGAGGAAATTTTTTGTTAGGCATTTGGAAATAATCGAGTAGAAAACAATAATTTTCCTTCCATCTTCAAGAATAGTAGGCCTAACTCTTTGCTTTAGAAATGAACATTTCCTCGTTGAGAAACCTATTTTCCATAAAAACCTAGAGGATTTTTTCATATGTTCCCAAGTATAAATTATGGTAATACATTGCTTGTAGATGACATGACTCATAACAATATGTTTAGTCCTCTTTTTAGTGCCATTTTCTTTTAGACATTTTATTCGTCTGAAGAAGACGATAATTATTTGTTTGGAATTGTTTTCTTATACTTGGAATCCTTACATTTGTGGGTAGTTGCACACTAAACGATCCACTTTTTGGTGTCACAAGGACAATTTTAGGGGGGTGGGGGTACCTTTAAGTTTGGTATAATATTTGTTGGGATATGATTGAAAATTATAAAAGGGAATCATCTAACTAATTTATAACACTTGTAGAATCAAATTAAAAATTTTGAAAATAAAATGTCATCACTTCATTATAAGGTGGACTTTTGAAGCAATGTAAAATCTTTTGTCATAGTCCATAAAAAAATTTATGAACTTTTATTACATACTAAACATGTGTGAAATGTTGATTTTTTCCCCTTAGTATGATTGTGAAGCTATTATAATGTTAAAATAAAGGTTTACAAACAAGTTTAATATTTTAATTTATCAAGTTTCCAGTAAGACTTCCAATAGTCTAGTCCATGATTTATTGAAATGGAAAAATTGAAAAAAATTGTATAGTAAAAAATGACATTACTACCCTATATAACATTTGTTAATCATAATTTTTTTAAAAACCCATGTTTTTTTTAAAAAACTTTTTCCATAGCTGATCAAATTGAAACATGTGTTATAATTTAAAAACTTATAAGTTTAAGGTTTAGGTATTCCACTTGCCTGATACTTTCAAATGGACAATTTTACATTCCCAAAACACTAAACATTCAAATTAAAAAACCTAAAAAGGAAAACTATGGACTTCCTCATTTGCCATTTTTAGTCCACTTTAGTATGCATTCACCTTTGTTGAGAATGCGGGTTTAAAATTTTTGGAATGTAATCCTTTCAAAAACCTTACACAGGTTCTTCCTTTCAACCTTTAGTATGAGAAATTGGGTGCACAATGCTCTTCCAAGTGTGATGACAATCTTTCTAACAAAATGAAATCAAAACCTAGAAATAAAAACACATGAAATATTTTATCTAATGTTTTTTGAATTATGATGTATGTATTGTTGAACATGATTTGTTTCATTTTTATTTCCTTGATTTGATTTGAATGATTGCGCATTCTCATATATATTGTTAATCATAATTGCTAATGTGTTTATTGTAGTATGGCCTGGTGCCCACTAGATGTTTGTTGAAAACTATTTTTTCAAAAATTGGTAATGGCACATGGTGGTATCATATATTTATTATAAACATTAGTGGAATTTCATGGTGGTTCAATGTCCTACTTAAGACTAAAACATTATTATTGATTGCACATTGTCATTTGATCTTCAAGTGTGAGAAACAAATTAATATACTATCACATTTCTTTACTTTGTTTATTGACAAAGTTCTTGATATCATTGCAGTTCAATATTGCATTGCATCTCACTAAACTGATCAAAGGCACTTCAATGGGTTCATGTGGACTTTAAAAGTTTGCAAGACCTAAAAAATTGTTAATTTTCAATGTGAATGGTGTGCTATGTTATGTGCCACAATGTGCTATTTTGCAAGGGAATGCATGAATGTTTGGAAAAAACATTGACATAAGCAAAGTTGAAATTAGAGCTGGAGTCGAACATTTTCTTTCCAATGCTTTTAAAAGGTTTTACATCGTAATTTGGTATTATATGAAACTTGAAGATGTGCTGGAAGTTCTTCCAATGCTAATGCCAGAAAAATTCTTAAATGAATTCATTTTTATTTGGGGACATGAACAATGTTCAAAGACTTCTTATGAAATTACTCTTGTGTCCTATTATTATATAAAAGATTTGAAATGTGTGTATTATGCTTGCCGTGGGCTACCTTATTGGATGGAAGATCAAACATGATTGATTGATGACAAACTTAGCAAAGCACTTTGAAATCCAAAGTGGAGTGGTTTTTTTAAAAAATCCTTTAGGGATGAGATTTTGTCAAAGAATAAAGTGCAATTGTTGGACTTGGCACTTTGATTGTGGCTAGCCTTAATTAGTTTGCCTTTCACAAGGACAATTCTAAATCATTATGATTTTATGTTCAATTCTAAGCCTTGTTCAAGTTTTTATTATTTTTTGTTCTTATAATATATGAATAGTGACAATGGGGATCTTCACAATGTGGAACTCCCTTTGGGTATGCACTCTGAATCATTTCATCTAATTTCATTTTACATCTTTAAGGTCATTTATTATGTTATATGTTTTCATTCTTTTGTACCAAGTTTTGTTTATAGTTACTTGTGATTCTTATTCGCACACTACGTGACGACGTTTGTAGTTCTAAAAGGGATAAAGAAATTTTGCCACTAAGATTCTTATTTCAAGATGATGATGATTTAATTGCATATTTGACCATGGACTATCCCAATTTAGTTCTAAGAAGAAGAGGAATTGACTTTATTCTTATGGTTTGCATTGTTGTTAATGTTATTTATAATGGATTTTTCATTTATTGAATTTTAAAGGTTGTTTGATGTAGCTAACAATGAGGTGGCCACCATGGCTCAAAGTTCAAAATGTATTTGAAATATTCAATAATTTTTCTTGATCTACATTAATAGCTAACAACCTAGTGGCCAAAAGGTGAAATTTGTATGATTGATGTATTAAGTTGTATATTGTTAATTTTTCAAAGTCTTTTGATGTGGTTAACAACCTAATGATCAAAAGGTGTAATTTGTAAGTTGCATTTTCTTGATTTTTCAAGTTTTTTTGTTGTGGTTAACAACTCGGTGGCCACCAAGTCATATTTATAATTAAAAGTTTCATTTTTTGAATGGACTAAAATGTGTGTTGCTATTTTTGGACTTTTGTAAAGTCTAGAATTAATTAAATATGTGTTTAAATGGTTATGGTTAGACCTAAAATCCAAGGATTGTTTTGACATGATAAATCCAATGATTATCTTGACATGGGAAAATCTAATTATTATCTTCAAATGGGAAATTCAATGGTTGTTTTGACATGGGAAAATCCAACAACTATCTTGACATAGGAAATATGGGAAATCTAGTGACTATCTTGACATAGGTAATCTAATGATTGTTTTGAAATGGGAAATCTAGTGATCATTTTGACATGGGAAAATTTAATGATTATCTTGACATAGAAAATCCAATGATTCTTTTGAAATGAGAAATCTAGTGATTATTTTGACATGGGAAAATCTAGTGACTATCTTGACATAAGAAATCCAACGATTATCTTAACACGGGAAAATCCAATGACTATCTATAGAATCTTAACTATCTTGACATGGAAAATCGAGTGACTCTTGGTTCGATTTCCAATGATTATCTATTGCTATGGTTTGAAATCTAGTGCAAGTTCTAATGGTATCTTCTTTGATTTTGGTTCAATCTAATGAACATTTTGGTTCAATTTAGTGATTGTGAATGGTTGTTTTAGATTGTGTGTATTCAATTCTCTTCAATAATTTGAATTTGAATTTGATAAAATAGAAAATTTCAACCAAATTCACTTATATTCAAGTGAGATTTGAATAATGCAACAATTTGAATATGTTGTGTTGCACAAAGTTAAGGTCCCTAAATACATGAATTGTGGAATTTCTCCACCTTAACACCATGGTGATTTTTTATCACTTGCATTTTGTGAACTATAACGTAATGGGTAAAAAGCAAAGGATTCAACTCATTCTCGTTATTGTGTAAAAGTAAACTTATATAGATTACCATGTAGTTTACCTTAATTCAATTTTTGCGAAGGAGATTTTGAAGGATCACTTGTGGGAAACCTTAAAGGAATTAAAAATAGGAAATAACAATGAAAAAGGTGAAGAAAAAACAACATTGTAATCTAATCAAATATTAGAACACTTAAAGGTCACATATCGGCATGCAACAATGAACATCTTAAACAAACATCAAAGTTTGATAGATGGGGTCCATGTGCTTCATGTGCAAGAAGATAATCAAAAGAATTGTAATTTGAAACAAATGTGACTATTTTGGTTTTGTTGAATCGAACCTTTTCATAAAATGCTTCCACTTTCTCTTCAACACACCTATGCGCCATTCTACTTGCACCTTGAAACTTGCATGCACTTTGTTGTAGGCTTACATTATAGCATGGTTAACATTTAGTGCCAACTCTTGTTGCCCTATCCTACATATAATAAACATATCTTTGCCCATATAACCCATATCTCCCAAGAGGTATTCAAAGTACTCATCCTCATAGGTGAATTATTGATGCCAATTTCTATAGACATTTGACCACCATAAAATGTTCACATTGTGATAAGAGCCAAAGTAACCAATTTCTATGTAGATGAACAATTCATGATGGTCTAAAATGATAGTGGTGATCATTGCATAGATTATTTTTTTTACCATTAAACCATGTACAATGTGTTTCATTTGCCAAGGTTTCCGAATCTCAATGAATGTGCCATCAATGAACCCAATACATTTAACAACTCCCATAAATGTGTACCCAAGGTAGGCGATTGAATCTCATCTACAAATGCATGGTTGATGCATGATGGAATGAAGAATGCATCCACATATAATACAAACTTCAATTATTTCCACTTGAAGGAATCATACATAGTGACATTGTTGTGTTTCATATAGAATACGAAGTTGAAGAAACATTATTTAAGTGTCGACTTTTATGGCCTATTTGATCAATTAAAAATTCACCTATTCTAAAATAAGATAAAAAATCAAACTTGAAAACCCTAACCCTAACCCTAAAATAGACCTGAAAATGGTTTAATTTAAACCTTAAACCCTAAACACGAGACCTCAAACCCTAACCTTAACTTTAAGCCCAAAACCTTAAACCATATTTTTAAATCCCAAAATTCAAACTTAAACCTGAAAATTCAAACTTGAAAACCTTAACATTAACCCTTAAAACCAAAAACCCTATCTTTAAATTTTAAAAATCAAACCTAAAAATCTTAACCTAACCCCTAGACATTAAGCCTATTTTTAAACCCTAAAAATTAGACCAAATTTTTTAAACCCTAACCCAAAAACCTTAAAGCTTAATTTAGTACTAAAGACACTAATTTTAACCCCTAAACATTAAACCCTAAAAAAACATGAAAACTTAACCATAACTTTAAACTTGAAAAGTCAGACCTAAACATTTCAAACCTTAACACAAAAACCCAAACATTTGCCCTTTAAAGCCCCATCTTAACCTTGAAAATCATATCCTAACCCTCAACTTTAACCCTAAACTTAAAAATGAAACATAGCCTAAAACCAAAAATAAAAATGAAAAAAGGAATCTCACCTATGGATCTAGCATGGGCTTTAATCATAAGGATGACTTGAAAAGTCAACTTATCAAATTCCTCCAATGTAAAATTTTGAATAATGTTAGTGTGGCTTGACCAAAAATATTTTGAACAACAATGGTTGAATCTATGGTCAAATCTATGGATCCCCCGCCCCCCCTTGCTTTCTTTCATCTCATATGAAATGAACAAGTCATTGGAATCCTTATCTTCATCATTTGAAAAATGACAAAGTCATCTTGGTCCATCTTTTTTAGGATATCCTCATCACTTGAAAATGAGATGAAATCACTACTTGAAGAAAAGCCATTTGAAGAGCTTGAAGAAGAGATCTCTCAAAGTTTGAAATGAAAACAAAAGGAAGGAATGAAAAAAATCCTCTTCCTTATATAATCCACATGGGATTCTTAATCTACATCCTAGGTTCTAACCTGCCCTACATCTAAACCCACCCCTTTGGGGCTGATTTTCAACTTGATCATTGTAGATAACAAAAAATGTGAACCTAAAACAATATCTTCATCATTAACCTTATTCCATGGTTGTGTCTCTTAATTTTAATTATACATCTCAATGTTTTAACTCCAATATTGTACATAAGTACAAACCATCACTTTAACCATAACCCTTGAAATTAAGGCCCTCAACCCAAAAAATCAGCCCTTAAAAAGCCCAAACATCAACCTTAAAAACTAAACCCTAAAATGTCAAGTCCTAAACTTTAAATCTTAAAATTTCAACTCCTAAACCCCTAAAGTCAAACCCTTAAATTCAGACCCTAAAAGCACAAACCAAAACTTTAAAACCACAATTTTAAAATGTTAACCTTAAACTACAAAACCCAGGAAATCTAAACCTAAAATTGAAACCCTAAACAATAGACACATAAATCTTAAAAATAAAAACCTAAAAACTCCAAACTTAAACCTCAATACTTAACATTTGAAAACCCAACCTCTAAACACTAAAAATTAAATCTTAAAAAGCCCAAAATTAAACCCTAAAATAACCAATAGGCAATGCCCATAGGCAATAGGCAATAACCAATGGCAATAATTAATAGCCAATGGCCAAAGGTAATAGCCAATAGTCATAATAAATAAATTATACTTAAATTAGCCAATAGCCTATAACCATAGCCAATAGCAATAGCCAAGGGCAATAACCAAAGGCAATAGCCAATAAGAAAAGGCTACTAATAGCCAATGGTTAAAGGCAATAACCAATAGGCAAAGGCTATTGCTAGTAGTAAATGCCCAAAAACAATAGTCAAAAAGCAAAGGCTATAATTAGTAACCAATGGCTAGAGGCGATAACCAATAGCCAATAACCAATGGCCATAACAATAGACATAGTCACAAGGTATAACCTTAGCCATAATAACCTTAGTGTAAAAATCAATAGCCAATATCCATAGCCAATGGTCAATAACCATAGCCACAAGCAATATCCATAACCAATAGCCAATAGCCAATAGCCATAGCCAATAGTCCCTAGCACTTTAAACCCATAGCCCCATAGCCCTAACCCATATACCTAGCCCACATAGCATAGGCTAGAGGTGAACAACCCATAGGAGAAAACAAAAGAGTCGATGTGCCCAATTTGAGATCCCATCCTGGATTTTCCAAATTTGAACCCCTATTTGGTCATTTTACAAAATAACATGAAATAAGGGATGAGGGAACAAAGAGGAGGTGAAGCCAAGTTGGGCATCACTTTACGAATAACTTTAATGTTCCACCAAATTACAAATTGTCGTCAATTATTGAATACCTGCTTTACAAGAAGCTCTCTAGTTTCTAACTTGATTTGTATATATTTCCCTCTGTTGTAATTTCCTTAAATTTTGACATTTAAAAAAATTAAAATTCAACATTTCCAAAATAATTTAATTACTACGGAGCTTGAAAAGGTACTACAGATCGGCTGAGGCATATAAACTATCCTGAAAGATAGAACTTAGTGTGAAACTAGCACGGGCCCTGGCCCGGCCCACAGCTGCGGGGACCTGGCCCCGCCACAACTCAGAGGACGACGACCCGGTCCGTCTTACTGTTGTTGGCTCTTTTCAATCTAGTCCGTCCGTGGCGTTGAACGGACGATTGTTGTTGGAACCAAGGAGGTTTCTTCCTTCAATTGAAGATTATGCATCCTAACATAGAGGAAGGTTATAATCTGGAACAGACTTGAGAGCGATCGAAGGCTCTTCAGTACTTCATGCAGAAACGCAGACAAACGAAACAAATTACACAACCCGCCAACTCGCATTATCCAGGTAACAAATCATCGTCTCCAAATCTGTGTTGTGATTATTCTCTGACAGTTGAGAAGTGAATCCGGGGCCACGCAATTGCACGATCTAGTAAGTTAGCCTTTGAGATCTGTTTGCATTCCATCGTTTGCAGACTCCTCCTCCTCCTCCTCGTCAATAAATTGCGGTATCGAATCGATCGGGGCTGCCATAGATCGATCAATTTTCTTGCTCTTTGAACTGTTGTATTTAGTTGAACTAGTAGCTGTTTCTTGTCTTTATATTTTTTTGTTCCTGGACTTTGATGTTGTGAAAATATCGGTGAAGGATCATGGCATCTGATTTTTTCTTGGGGACTGAATTAGGTGCATCTGCTGAAGTTGAACAAGCTTGCTCAGGGGGGAGGCAATTTTGGACGTGGTTTTGGACTTGATCAAGAGACTCGCGGCTTTCCATGAGGCTATATGTTCAGGTAGACTTTTTCAGGACTCAGA
>Ga0209611_10014879_pt1 | contig 10276 bp, 6 predicted proteins | sample S1TSphgellanicum_3_FD_187693 | JGI IMG/M metagenome (GOLD analysis project Ga0209611, IMG submission 187693) | Host-associated microbial communities from peat moss isolated from Minnesota, USA - S1T2_Fc - Sphagnum magellanicum MG (SPAdes) (version 2) | ecosystem: Host-associated > Plants > Peat... | reverse complement strand
GTCCCATTTTTTAGTATGGTCTTGGTCAAGGTTTGTCAATCATTGATTAATATCCTCCATGTTTTGACCATGTATTCCATGAAGGCACCATATGACCTCCATTCCTAGCATTTTGGTCAAACTTTAACTTAGCAAAAATCCCATAGAAAAGAAGGAAAGGTGGTATGTTGGAGCTTTTTTTAACTCCCGCCACCCACACCCTTTAGACCTTGCCTTGCACTATAATGCAAATTGGGTCTTGTTATAGTATCCTTAAGATCTTGCCCACTATAAACAGAAGGGGATGTCAAATGTTTGCATATGTTATTCACAACTAGGTGCGGATCCTTGAGTGGTGCAAAAGATTGCACTTGCTTGGTCATGAAAAATGTTTTCATATATACCTAACCATTCATCCAAGTATATGGGATTTTTTCGGTTGTTGAAGTTTAATCAACTAACAATTACATGTATGTTTGCAACTAATTGCTACCATAAACATTTTTCATCACCATTAAAATTGAACTTGATTTTTGTTGTTTCCCATCATAAGAAGTATTTGTTGTGTTAGTCCCATGGTCTATAATATGTTTCAACCCATTGTTATGCAATTATTGTGCTTGTAAAATTGAAATTGTAAAGGTGCCTTATTTATAGCTTGAAACCCACCAAATGTTGACAGTCCTAATAAAATTTGCCAGTAGTAGGGGGGAGAAATTTGTCTTCCTAACCATCACCTTCCAAGCCTTTATTGTTATACACCAAATTTGGAACCACTAGTTGGGGTAAGGCTATGGACAAAAACCCATTGAATATTTGTTCCCCACCTTTTGTATTTTAAAGGAAAACATTGATTCAACTTGTATTTGAGTAAAGTCTTCAAATTATAATTTTCAAGTTCAAGGGCATACATGACCCATTTACATAACGAAGCTACCAAAGCTTGTTATGGATTCATGATACCTAGGCCACCTACCATCCTTGGTGAACACACATCATCCCACTGAATTTTAGCTTTTGTGGTGCACCCACATTTTGGGTGGTGGTGCAATTCACTAGACTAATGAATTCATTATTTTCCAACTAATCCCCATTTATTAAAACCAGTGAATTCATTCACTTGTTTTTGTTCATTAATCCCTATTCACTAAACTAGTGAAATCACTTGGCATATAAGGACACTTTTTGTTGTAGTGTCCCCATAATAAGTTATGCGTTAGGGCCTAAGACTTATTAATAACCTTTTTTGAGGCCCTCTTCAAACATTGAAGAAAAACCATGATGAAAACACTAACATTAAATTGATAATGAAAGTTTTGTTAACAAGGGGTAACTAGACTAAAAACCAATATTTGAATTTCTTTTTCAATCATTTTATGATAAACTCATCCATGTCCTTAATCTCCAAGTCCATCTAAAGGGAGTACCTAGAAGCTTCAAGAATTTTTTTTCTCAAATCCATTTCCATCTCAGTTTGTCAACCCAACGAAGCTTGGGATGCCTTTTGGGCAACATTTTTTTCCCAATCAAGTTTTAACCTTAAGATTTCACGGAATTGGTTCAAAATGTTGACCACATTGTGAAGGTTATCTTCTGTCCCCAACATAGTGACTACTATATCATTAAAATATTCTAAAAGAATTTGTTAACCTTTTGAATTAAGCATTTTCGATCCTTCTTACCTTCCCTATTTTCATTACCCCATTGAACATCATATTAAAAATCTCTCCCATTATCAAAAAAATATAAAGTGTTAATGGGCAACCTTGCTTTACACCTTTATGTACATGGAAATAAGGGGTGATGTTCCCATTGACACACATTGTTGCCTTTACATCCTTTATTAGAAAGCTAACAAGGTTGACGAATTCTTGAAGCATCCTTAATCTCTCCATGGTATTAAACAAAAAAACCCAATTGACCTTATCATAAACCTTGGTAAAATTTTGTTTTAATAACACCAAAGGTGGGTTAAATCTTATTGTTGAATCGATTGTTTCAAGTGTGAAAAACACATTGTCAAAATGAGTTTTAATGGTAGAAAGGGTGATTGGTCATTGTTTAATGATAATATGCATTATGTGGTGTTGTGATTGAAATTGTAAGGCCTTAATAATGATTTTTAAAGCTGCATTTTGTAACGTTATAGACCACCAATTGTTTAACTTATTTATATTTCCAAATTTGAAGATTAAGGCGATGAAGCCAACATTGTTGGGTAATTTCCTTTCCTCCATGGCTTGTTGCAATATATCTTATAAAAATATGATCTAATTAAGTACCAAAAATGGTGGTAAAACTTTATAAGGACCCCATCCAATCTTGGGGGCCCATCAAAAACTTAATATCTCATGTTTTGTAATGGAAATTATGCAAAATTTATTCATTCATAATTTTCACATTTCATGCACTTATATCATGCTTTGAAAACACATTTGACACACATATTTATAGGAAGATGTGAAATTCATGTGACATTTGTTCATTCATAAATTTGTATTTCATTTGTTAACACATTTATCCATGTGTCAAACATGTTTTCAACACATGATATTCATGTGTAAAATGTATGAACCTATGAATCAACAAAATTCACATGATTTTTATTATCAATTCATCACATGCTAAATTTGTGATGTTTATTTTTAGCAAAGATGTTAAAATTTCCTTTTAATTCCTTATCTAAAATAGGTGTTGTTAAGGCCTATTTCATTTTATCAATGAACCTATATAACATCAAGCTTAACATTTTACTAGTTAATTCTTCAATTCATGCGTTTTTATTGCATCACAAATTTTCAATATCACAAAATTTTGATGGAATTTGTGTGAAAATTGTAAAACAATATGTTTATATAAAATTCATGGGCTTCAAAGTGTAAAAATGGCCTGAAAATGTATTTTTAAAAAAATATAAATGACATGTCTTTTCTACTTATGATGTTTTGATGTGATGGATGATTTACATTTTAACTAAATCTATGCAATTATCATGATGTAATTTTGCATAAAACTAGGTGATTTTTGTATATTAAACATGAACATTCATGTATGTCATTAAAAAAAATCTCATCTATTTTAATATTTAAGATATTGAATATGTACAAATATCATTTATATCATCCATAGCATGGAATTCATGCAATTTTTGTATGAACCTATGAAAACAAAATTTTGCATCAAATTTGTACAAACCTATGAAACCTAATAAGTTTGTGATGTGGAGCTTTGTACATTTTTTCATAAAATTTCATGCAAATTTGGTCCATGGTTTTTTACTTAGTTACAACCTACCTAACCCCATTATTTAAGTTATAGATCAAAGATCTTTGAGGTTTTTCTCTATTGGTTGAAAAAAACTCTTTTACCTTTGTGTTTCCTTTAATTTTTTATTTGATTTTGGACCAAATTTATCTTCTTGTTAATTTGATGTTTTCCATTTGTTCCATTTGCTTTCAAATGTCAACCATCCTTTGTTGGAAGATTAAGTTATTTGTTTTATTTTGTGGGTGCATTTGAATTTTCCCCAATTCAGCCTTTGCTTTTTGAAACTATTATGTTTTATTGTTGCAAAAACCTTGTAAAACCTTATTATCATTTTCATTTTTGGAAAGAAAGGACAATAATTGGCAATTGGTTCCACATTTCTTGAATGTAGGATTCAACTTCTTTTAGGTGTTTGGCATACGATTTCCCCTTAGACTCCTTTTGCAATTTCATTATGCAAAGAGATAAGAAGGTGGTCAAAACACATTTTTTCATTTTTGATTTAATATTGTGGAATTTTACTACATGGTCAAGATTTTAAAAAATTAGGGATAAATCCTATTAAAGTGTGCAAGCATTTTTTCATCCCTAGTGATTGTTTAAAAACATCCCAAGCCATTATTTCCTTGTTTGAAATTGCTTTATCACAAATAAATGATTTATCCCATTTGCTTTCTACCATATTATAATCATCACATAAAACCCAACCACATTCCTTAAGAAGTTCCTTGGGCCACATTTTCCCACATATAATATCTTTCAATCAAGTTGTTTTGAACATATACATTAATTAATTCAAGGTCTTCCCCCAATAACCCTTTGAATTTGATCCATTGGATCCTATTTCATCACATGGATCCATATTTTGTAACTTGGTTGACCCATTTTGGATTCATAAAAATGCAGTTATCCCCTTTCCCATCCTTAACTTGCTATTATAATGATGAGTGCCCTTTTGTTAAATTGTAGTTTAACACTTGGTTTCTTTCCAAAACGCCCCGCCTAGGTGTTGTGCTTTTTGACCCTTTAATTTGTGTTCTTGCAAAAACATCACATCCACTCTAGGAAAAATACCCAAGATGTATTGCCTTAGTTTACTCACCTCCTTTTCCTCATTGAGACCTTTGATGTTGTAAGAAAGAAGGTGCAATTTTGGGTAAAAACACATTATAGTAGACTTTTTTGGAAATCACATTAGTAGTTTTTCCTAGGTAAGTCAAGTATTGTTGCATTGTATTCAAATATATTTGAAAAACTTGGCAAAAGTGATTTGAAAAATTGAAACCTACATTTCAATCTTTCAAACACACAAAAAAAAATACAAAAAAATAAATGTTCAATCCAAGGTGGACTTTACATAGGATGATGGTACATCAATGTCACAATCCAAACTACCCCCAAAAATTTATCATTATGGATTTTTTTCTTGTAGTGGAGTTGGAAATTAAGCCTATAACTTTTTACCAACACATATTGAAGTACCATAACACTTAAGATAACAAAATCAATCAAGAAAAAATATCTCAAAATATTTAAGATTTAAAATGAAAATTTCAAATTCATAAAGTCCATTTCCATATTTAGATTCATTGTTTCAAAGCCCATTTTTTAGAGGTTTAAAAAAAAATGTTAAAATTATGGTGGTATGAACTTGGAAATGAAAAAAAAAAAAAAAAAACTTCAACATCATTTAAATGTTTTTTAAAAAAAATCATTAGATTTGAATTCTAAAAATGGACTTTCATCGGCCTTTTTTAAGTGAGTGTAATGTGCTTTTACTGTTTTATGAAAGATTACTTTGAGTTGGGAAGGCTTTTCTTGCACCCCTTTCACAAGTTCTATTGGTTGCCAATTTCTTGAATCCCCATAGTTCATAGACTAACAAAAGTTTATTTGGAATTTCTTGCATGTCAAACTTTTTTATTTTATGCATTTACATGTTTTTTTAAAGGCATGGATTGCATTTTTTTCTTTGTCTACCTCTCTTGAAGGGGAATCTATTCCAATTAGGGTTGGGCATGAATGTCCTTATTGCATATCCCTTGGGATTAAACTTTCCTCCCATTTAGGTTTTGCAAAGGACTTGACCTTAAAATCTTACACTTTTTTTTGTTGCAACAATGATTAGCCTTTAGGTTTGTTGGGCATCATCAAATTGCTCCTCCTCCTTTTCTACCATGCCCATGTTATCCAAAATATTTCCCACCTTCATGTTGGTAGTGCTTGCTAGGGTTGACATTTTATTTGGATTTCTTACATAATTTACATGATTATGTGAAGGATGGACTTTTGATTCCACCATCATTTATTGAGTTGTTGCACACATGAATGGATTTTTTACAATCTAAAGATACAAATCTACCTTTTTTTAACCTTGCAAGTGAATGGGAATGTTAGATTTTAATATACAATTTGGACTTAATACTTATTAGGGGATAGTTATCCATTGTAACATTTGTTGTCGCTCTAGATGGTTTTGTTGGCTTTCCAAATAGTTAGAAACGTCTTCAAGGGTGTTTTTTTGGGCTTCAACAGATGTTTGAATTTACAATCCTAAAATAATTATAATATCAATTATAATATTCTCTTCCCCTTCTTCAAATTCATTTTCAGAGCTTTCAATTTTTGTCACATCCATTTCCTTCCCCCCATTTTATTAGGCAACCACACCATGGGTGATTCCTTAAATGTTTCCAGTGAATTGAGTGTTTTGCTCCTTACCACTTCCAACTTGGGAGGTGTGTTTACTTGGGTTGCCTTATTTTTGCTTGGTTTGGGGGCAAGCCTTGTTTAATGGATCATTGTGAATAGGTTCCATGTTGTGCATCTTTGTAGTTGTTTCATGTCTAGATCCTTTTCCTTTTGCATTGGATTTTTTTGCATGCAAGGTTGATTTTTTTTAAAAAATTGAGGTGAAACCATCATAATCTATCACCTTATTTGTTGCAGCTTGGTTCACATTTATTGCATCCTATTTGTTGCATACTTCATGTCAAGTAAGGTTTTTAAAACTTTTCACTTCTATTTTAAACATGATGGAATGACATCTTTGTGTTAGAATAGGGCATTCCTTTGCAAAATGACATTGATTAGTGTAGAAATGACATCATAAAAGATACCTTTCATAGTTTATTTGTATGGGTAATAGAATCCATTTGTTTCTTGTGATGAAAAGATGTGCCAACCATGTAGATGTAATGCAATGCAAAAGTGTGGATTTTTCCTTTTTTCATTGTTGGTGTCTACACCAAGTACCTTGTTGTTTTGACCCGCAATCTTCACCTCCAAGGGGTTCAATTCAAATAAGAACATCTTAAATGTAACCTAAACTAGGAATTTGAAACTAGTTGGGATATTAAAGTTGAAAAGTGGAACCCATTCTTGGTAGAGTGAGATCCTTTAGAGGGTTTTGTGGGGAGTAAAAGTAAAGAGATTCTTGGCTACTTCTAATGTGGATGTTGTTAAGTAATAGAACTCTGGTTCAACTTTAAATTTGAAACTAATAACTCCATATTTGAAATGTATGTTGAGGAATTTTATCCAATATGCGAAATGTTGTTGTGGGTCCTTATTGGCAATAAAACTTATAAATATTGTATGCTATGAGTGAAAATAAATTTATTGTTTTAGAAGGTTTCTATTCAACATGGAATTAGGTAGAATTGTCCCCTCCTTGATAGAGAAGCCTTTATGATTACAAAACATATTTTTTAGTCATTTTTCCTCCTACTCCGGACAAAACAAGTTCCATTGTTTTGAAGTTCACTACCTTGTTTTGAGTGTTTCCAACAAGTTAAATGCATCCCCATTTTGCACATCTACATTTGGTTGGCTTTTGGAAGTTGATCCTATTTTTATAAGTAATGCCAAACTTGCTTTAAAAGCATATTTGAATGAGAATGCCATCCTAACAAGGACTTGAAGAATGCAAATGACCAACCCCTATTAATTAAGAGTAGAAAGGTAAACACATGTTAACCTAATTTAAAACAACCTAAACTTTAAACCCTTTCCACTAGCTTTTCTATAAACAAAAAAACTAGAAGTGAACCTCATAAAAAGGACAATGAACTTAGAAAAAAGGTTGAAGCAAAATCATTTTAAAAATTGCAATGAATTATTAAGAAACTTCAATTAATTTGAAGGCATTCACAAAACAGGAACTACACTTGTTTAAAGATGCTCATCACACTTCAAATATCTAAAATTAAGTTTCTTTTTTAAGTTTTTAATTTTAAGCATGTTCAAGTTTTAAATCAAGTTTGTCTTGTAAGTTTTTTAATTTTAAGCATATTTAAATTTTAGGTTGAGTTCTAGGATACATAGTTGAGAGGTTTAATGTTTTGTTACAATCATCATTGGAGTTGAATTAAACAATTGACCTTTTAAAAATTGAATTAGAACTTGACTTAAAGGTGTTGTCCTTTATGGGTTGATCCAAAATCAAAACTAATCCCAAAATTTAGCTCCAATTTTGTTAAGGAAAGATTAAAATCAAAAGTTTGAAAATTTTGAAAAATGACTTTTAAATTGAACCAAATATTTCATCAAAAACAAAAAAAAATACAAAATCAACATCAAAGATTCTAAAACGAACTCTAAGAAAAAATAGGTTTCATCCTAAACATGACTAATAGATTCACACCATTTTCAATAGATTATGTGGTGGTATAATACTATTCTAACCTTTTGAGCATAATATCATACCATAAGGTCAATTTCTACATAGACAAAATGAATAATTATTTTTTCAAAAATGATTTTTTTTGAAAATTTCAAAAATTTGAAATTATATATTTTTCCATTGTCTACTATAATATTGTGATATGATTAGTGAAATTATTTAGAATGTAGCCTATGATAATTATGATGTCATCTTTGTATTTACACAAAATTTCATTTCACTATTTTGAGGATTATTTAATGACAAAACTGAACTTAGGATAACGTATTATATTGATAGGTATTACTTCTATTTTTTGGGAGAAATCTATTCACCTTCTTTTCTTGGACTCTTCAATTTCCTTAAAAAAAAGAGAAACGACTTGAAGATTATTGTCATTGACAAATGGCACAAATTAATTTGAATTTTGAACTTGTCATAAATTTTTTGTTTAGTCCATGGACATGTCCAAAATTTAAATTATTAATTTTGGGACAGCATTTGTTTTTATGAGTTAGTTTGGCCTTTAGGGAGTGAAAAAGCTTTGGGTAAAAACTAAAAACAACATGAGCTTTTAAAGCTTTCAACAAGTGAGGGTTTTTAATTCTTTACCCAAAAACTTCAACTCAAGACAACAAACAAACAGACAAAAGAAAGTATCTAGTGTCTAACTTATTTTCATGACAAGTGAGGTCCCAAAGAGAAGAAAAAAAAAGAGTTAGTCATCTAGGCCTTAAAGTCCCAGGCAAGGACAAATGAAATTTAGCCCCCTTAGTGCACTAACTAGATCATCATTAGAAAACAAAGGAAATAGGGTACATATGTACTTTGAGTTATAAATCCATGCCAACTAGAACCAGCTCAAGCAAAGTACTTTCAAGTGAAAGCTTCTAACTTCCTTCACTTGCCCCCAATATCTCTCCCAAAGACAAAGATCACAAGCTTCACCCTAAAGACACACATGAGTAGTCCAAAATTATATTGGAACAAGTTTTCTCCACAAATTTTCTCCACAACCCATCTAAAGGACCTTGCTCATCATACCCATTAAAACCCATTAAAACATGAAAAGTGACAAATGGAAAAAAAAATTGTTAGGCTCCGGGGTTGTTGTTAACAATCCGGAGGAACCCACCAATCGTAAATCACTCTAGAACTATTAAACCCTAGGGCTGATTCAACAATTGGGGGATGAAAGGGGGACGGAGGGAGGACATGGCCATATATGTATAGGCAAGGTGAAAAATCATTCATCCATACTTACGTGGGGATTTGGTATATGAATGGGTAGGGGAGGTACACCTAAAATGCCCATGTGTTTGTTGACCTTGCCTACTGAGGCAAGGATATTGTGTTTAGATTCATTATAGAGTATAGTAGCTTAAGGGATTTTGGCCCCAAGGTAATAATAATAGGTCTATTTTGATATGAGGATTTTTGAAAGATGATATTTTGACTTGTGTTGAAACTTGAGTTCAGTTATATAGAGTTATGATATCTTGAAGGATTTTGGCTTCTTGTAGAGGGATTTTTTGAAGATTATATGTTTGTATAGTGAAATATTTGAGTTTCCATAATTCTTCCTTTGCCTTAAGATACCTTTTAATGTAAATAGTAAGGCCAGACACACCCATTGTAATAACTACTATTAGGTACTCAACATGGGAAATTCTATTCCTGAAATTGGCTGCCACTATTTTTGGTCTGGACTAGGCTAGTATCCATCCCTTCCTAAGAACACACCCTTCCTAACCTATTATTGACACTTGGGGTTTGCATACCTACCAAGGTTGAAAGAGCACAGAGTCCCATGAAATCTAAGATAAAGGAACAAGTAAGTAAGTAAGTACTTTCACTAGATGGGAGCTTAGGCGGCGGTTGATTTATTATAAATTAAGTTAGATCTTCTCTTGGAGATCAGGCTCTGCCAAAAGCCTGTCACAAATTTACTACAAAAGCTAGTGTACACAATAGGGGTAGTACACATGAGAGAGAGAGAGAGAGAGAGAGAGAGAGAGATGATGATGATGATGATGATGATGATGATGTAAGCTTTTTTAATCTGATGCTTTGTATGTAAAACTTATAATCCATCAAGAAATCCACCAACATGTAATTTACAGATTTATTTTTTTTTTTGGGCGAAATGTCGCCTAATTTCAACCTGTAAAATATGATTTCGACCTATGCAAAGGATTTTGCATGGAAGAAATGGCCCAAATTCGGCAGATCTCGAATTTTATTTTTTTTTCCAGATTGCCAGATTTTTATAATAAGTTCCAGAAGGTAGCCAAGAATATTGAAGGATTCTGTTTTTTTTTTTTTTTTTATATTTAGTCTGTAGCCAAATCTGGCTAAATCATCTTT
>Ga0209611_10014878_pt1 | contig 10277 bp, 8 predicted proteins | sample S1TSphgellanicum_3_FD_187693 | JGI IMG/M metagenome (GOLD analysis project Ga0209611, IMG submission 187693) | Host-associated microbial communities from peat moss isolated from Minnesota, USA - S1T2_Fc - Sphagnum magellanicum MG (SPAdes) (version 2) | ecosystem: Host-associated > Plants > Peat... | reverse complement strand
AACAATTTGGACTATAAAATGTGCACATTTTTGGTCAAATATGGTGATATAAAAAGGAGTTTTGATTGATATTAAATGCCTAGCTATCATCACACATTTGGAATTTTGATAATAATTCCCCATCTTTGGAATTTTTGTTATTTTTAAAATTTTAAAGATATGAGAATTTACAAATTTAGTGGATGTGGAAGGCATATTCAAGTCTTCATATGTATTATATTAGACAAATGAACAAGAAAAGTGAAGGTCTAATGGTATAATATTGATTTAAACCATACTAAAGCAAGATTGGTATGGAGTCAATAGTGATTCATCTAAGAAAACATTAGACAAGCCATTGATCTTATGTAGTTAGTATTAAAGTATTGTCACTTCAACATTCAAAATTTACTTTTGCCTTCTTTGTCTAGGCACATTGTTCACAAATTACATATTATAAGGTCCTTATGTAAGAGGCCATGCCTTTTGCCCTTCAATTTTTTTGATTTTGAGGGAGAAAAAATGTACACCATGGGAGCAAAAACAAGCATAAGGCTTTCTTAGCATTCCTAATATGTCAAGGCATGCAAGATTTCAATGGTGGTGGTTGTCAAATTTTTCTTTTTTCTTTCAAACTTACTGGAGTTTATTAGGAATGTTTTTGTATCATGAGACTTGTAAGAAGGCAATCATAGAACAAATTATTCATGCATGGAATTTTTGTGGTCGAGGATGTAAACATTAGAACAATTGAACAATTTTAGGAGTTGGTACCCAAGCTAAAAAAGGGTGAGCAATTTGTGTGGTTTTCATGCTCATTATTTGAATTGAAGGAAAATGGGAGATGGTTCACTCGAAAAATGGAACCCAAGGTATTCCACATTAATTTAGAACTAATGTAGCATATGTCATTGGCCCAAGTGTGAACACATTTAGCGCTCAACCAACTTTTCCTTCCAAAGCCATTTTTTTCAATTTGTTTGAATTTTCACAACAAAATACACTCCAAAATAATATCATCCAAACCTTAGCTTTGAAAATTGTGAAATAAACTCTATTAAATTTGACTCACCAAAGGTTTTCCAACAACACCACAAATGCCCCCAAATTCCAATATAGTTTTTAATTTTAATTTTATTTAATTTTCATTGAGAAAATGGTTCAATAATCAATAGCTTCCACACAATAGCTCCAAATAGCTTCAAACCAAGTTGATGCACCCCTACTCATTGAAAGCTTTTTGAAGCTACCAAGAGCATGGCATGAAGCATTGTGGTTTGGAAGATTTTAGTGTGACAAAACAAAATAAAGTGTCATACACAATGGCCCCACCATTAATTTAATATCAACAATTGATATTATATGATAAATTGTTCATGGCTAGGGGATTTTTAGAGAAAATCTATTTTAATGTACATAATCATGTTGTTGTAAAAGAAAAAATTGTAATTCTTAACATCACATGAGTTATGAGGAACCCAAAAAGGATCTCACATTAAATGATAACATGTTATAGGAACTTATATAAACATTTAAAAAAATTGTTACCAAACCAAAACCAATAGGGAAATGTTGCAAAATGATTTTCACTTTTTGGTAAATCTAATGACTTTCTTTTCTTAAAAAAATAGAGATAAAATATTCCCATTTCATATTTATTTTTCACATTGTGCAAAACTTCAAACCCTAAATTTTTTTATAAAAAAATTATTAAATGAAAAAATAAAAAAATAAAACTCATCATGACATGTGTATTTGAATGTTTACAATGACATTGTCACATTTTTAAAGAATTACATGAATTTTTGATGGGTGCCATAACCATTGTTGGAGAAAGTAGTTTCATATTTAATTTTGTGATTTATGGATTGGTGACAAAGTCACTTGGGGTTGGGTGCACATTTGAGGACATAGGATAGAAAACAAAATGTCAAAAGATGAATGTGAATTTTTGTACAATAAAATTAGGATGAATCATCTCACCTAGTTTCTAGGGGGCAAAATCCCTTTAAGAAGCTACCATACTTTATAATGATTATCAACACAATATTCATGCCTTACAAGGCAAGGCCAAAAACTACCTTGCTTCACAAATAGATGTCTTGGGGTTGTTTTTCTTTAAAATGAACCCTCTCCCAACCCCCTTACTTCAAAAAATGGGCATGCAAATCGCACAAATTACCCACCTCATTTCAACCCAATTAACAACTTTAAAAATTGTTCAAATGTTCCAACTTTTGCATCCTTGACCAAGAAATTTCCATGGTGCCTTTTTTTATAAGTTTCATGAGTAAAATATTTTCCATGGTGCCTTTTGTTATAAGTTTTGTCATACAAAAACATTTTCCTAAGCTTCAAAACAATACCCTAACTATTTTTTAAAATTCAACCTTTTTTTATCCCAATAAGTTTGAAAGAAAGAAAAGGTTCAATAACAACCATTGCGGAAATCTTGCATGCCCTAACATATCAAATGTGCTAGGAGCATCTTGTGCATGTTTTTGCTCTTGTATTGATTACATGTTTCCTCCCACAACTCAAGGAATGAGCTCTTCCTTTGATTTTCTCTTGTGTCTCAAACAATCGTGTATTGGAATGTTCTTTCAAGTTTTTTCAAAGTTTTGCACACTATTATTCACATGATTTAAAGCTACTTTTGAAGTCTAAAGGGTAGTGGGTGACAATAAAATTCAAATTTTGATATTGTAAAAGGCATGACCTATTAGAAGAAGGCCATATATTGTGTAATATTGCATGTGTGTGGGCAAAGAAGGTAAAAACCATATTTGAATGTTGATGTGCTTGTGTATTGGTCACATTCGAGGTATTGACTTGTTTACCATTGTTTCTTAAAGTCTTACCAACTTTATGGGTTTGGTGATACTAATGCACACACACATATTAAACCATTGCCCTTATATCAAATTGAGATTGGTGCTAACAAGTGCAGTATTAACCTTTAATTTCATAGTTGGCCATTTATGGCTCTTCCAAAGTTCATTATTATTTACATTTTTTGAAACTTGTAACCCTTGAACTCTTTTAACATGTACTATGCTTTAGAATTGGATATTGGACAACCCTTTTTTCCATTATTGTTTTGAATCTTTAATGGCCCATATGGATTCTTGAAAAGTGGAAAAATAAAGCATTCCGCATGACAAGAGCCCAATTATTAGTCATTACCCTGGGACCCCATCATTTGCTGAAGTAAGAGAATGTTTGAGGACATGGTCACCCTTCATATGAAAATGTAACTTTGTCCAATTATTACTTAACTTATTTCAAAATTTTAATGTCCTAAGTCCACACAAGGTTTTATGCAAAAGCTTATCTTCTATTTCATTTAAGGTTGAAACACCTAAAACCATTGAAATAAGTTCTTTGGAAGAAATACCTCTTACTTCTACCTTACACTATATTTTGGCAAAATGCAAGAGGATTCAAAAGTTGTTGCAAAGTGGAATTGTATTTTTTGGAATGTTTTAGAATTAGTTAGTCACACTACATTTCCATTTTTGGATGTCACAAGGCAAAATTTATTGTATCCTTACCTATTACAATTAATGCTTCCTACTTCCAATTGGGAAGGAAATAAGTATAAAGGGATTCATATTTATGATCTAGATTTTTATATGAAGATATTATCAAAAAAAAGAAAAAAAAAACCATATGATCATTCTTGAGTTTTTGGGGGACTTTAAACTCAATTTTCAAATTGTGTCAATGTCCATATAACTTTATAAATGTACTCATAAAGTAAGTGCTCCTACTTTACACCTTAACCATGTAGTTATTCCTCTCCACCCACCTCCCCTATTTTAATTACTTCCATTACTCTTTGCACATTATTGATGTGTGATCTTGTCAACTACACATTGAACATATAAACCATATTGGTCCTTTCCCTTACTTTTGGTTTACAACGAATGTTTGATTACTAGACATTGTGTTCTATATGCGTGTTTGTGATTTTGCAATTTTAAATCGTAGATTTTAAAGAAGCAAACCCAATCCTATTTCCCTTGTCCTAACTAGTTGATTGGATCTCATGAGTTGATGATAACAAATTGGGCTTTGGAATTTGAATTGATAATGAAACAAATAGACAAATATTAAGGCATTTAGAAAATATGCACTTGGTGTTGCTACTTCATGCTTTGCAAATTCAATCATGGTCAACTATCCTTCAAGATAAAAATGCCAATTTATATAAAACTTCAAGGTTGTTTCAACTTAATGATTGAACTTTTCAAATTAATGAAAAGATCTAATTATGTCATGTACTTGGAGATACACAATGTATTGTGAAGATTCAGGTTTAAATTTGATAATGTGCTAAGGTGCTAGAATCAATCCACAATGGATGAAATTCAATCCATCCTCAATCACATGTTATTGAATGAATGAAACTTATACATCATAGTGCACTTATCATCCATAATAAATATTTAAGAAGGTGATCAAAAAGATTTTTTGGATGTTGGGCCATATGGAAGTGAAGCCTTTTTATGCAAGTTCTCATGGACTAGAACCCCTATAGGAATAAATACAAAAAAATTGACGTATTTTGGAAAAATGCCCATTGCTTGTGTCATTACTATCACTAATCATGGGTCATAGCATGATTACCCTCCCATCAAACATTAACTAATGCAACGTACACTTTGAATTTAAAAACTTATTTTATTTGGATTTTTTTTTGCCGGTATGGGGAGTACTTGGTTTGATGAACATGATGCTACAACACTTCTTTTCTTTAAAGATTGGAGCGTGGATGATGAAGATGGTTCGACTCTATCCCAACTTGATGTCACTTAGAGGAAGGAAAAACTAAGCCACCCTTTACCTTCTCCCCGAGGCACATGGCACATTTTGGCACCAAGGAACTCATCAAATTGCACCTAATCTGATTGTACATTGATGGAAGCAGCTGCCTTCTTCATATCCTCCAGGGCATCAACACAATATTGACTAAGTTTCTCGGGGTCGGGAATGAGATGTTTAGAACTCATAACCACCAAGCCTGCCTTTCCAGCATAGCTCACCAAGTAAAAGCATAGTGACTGCACCCACACAAAGAAAAAGGGTTGATTAGCTGTGTGTACACAGTATGGACAAGCATATTATCTCCAAAGATCAAGTGGGTAATCCCCATAATAGAGGCAACGCCTTGAAGCACATCATGTGGTTATATAACCCGTGTTGGGTGGTTCTTTCATTTTGTTGTAACCTCCAGTGCAAGGATTTTGGAAACTTTCGGAATGAAAAAAAATGCCTGGTTCCAACCTTGGGCTTCAGATATTTGAAAATTTTCAACAAACCTGCTGGTTTTAATAAAGAACTGGCAAAGAACTGGCGATTTCAGGGTACGTTCTGTGATGGGCTCTTTGGGTCTTTGAGAACTGTGGTTTATGAGTCAAAACTGGCTCTTTGACTTTCTGAGAACCACTGGTCAAAGGGTCAATATACCCGACACTTACCCACTGGTTCTTTCTTTTGAAAAAGAGAGAACCCACCCACACTGGATATGACATTCAAGTTGCAATTTTGAGAGTTTCCATGCATCTGAGGCCATTTCTGAGATTTCTTTTCAAGTCTGAGATTATGTCATGGCTTTTTTGCTGTTGTTGGGTATTAGAAAAATGCAAGATTGTGAAGAGGAAATGCATACCTGTGGGTGTCCAGAGACCACAGGAAATATGTGAACAATTGGGTTATTATCCAGCATGACAGGCTCGATAGGACCAGGAACATTTGACACTGTCAATGTTGTCTGCAGGATTGCGCGCCGTGTGAGCATTGTTGTCAGCTGCAAAAACCAAACAATCTCATAGCTATTATGAACACATTACTGTAAATCATGAAAAAACCTAGTTTTTAGGAATCATCAAACCATCCTAACCCTAAATTTTCACCATCCACAAGCAAAAGGCTGAACATGCTACCTTCACAAAAAAAACCCAGCATTTAGACACAGAGAACAGATGAACATACATAGGATCTATGATAGAAGAGGTGTAAGAAGAGAAAATGAAACATACAGATGGGCCTGCAAGCCAGCTGAGAAGTGTTGCGCTCCAGAATGTGAAAAGTCCTTCAAGGGATGCCTTTTTACTGTCACTCACTTTCTTGGCCGCACGGACCTGGTCAAGAGGGTCACTATAATGCTTGAGAGAAATTGGCAAAACCAAGTACCCCATGTGGTTTCCCCAGCGCACCTGTGATCCTCCTGCCATCATTGCCTCTAGCTCCTGTACAACCACAGGACCATAGCTTGAGTACATCATACACACATATATATACCCTTCAAAAAATGGGTCTATAATCTTTAGGTTTACAAAAAAAAGTAAACAAAATTCATTTCAAGGCAAATGCCTCATGAGAACTCTTGTGTGTCAGGAACTTTTGCCAAAACCTAATAAGAAAGAAAGGCCTCAAAATCAGTCAGGTACCAGATGATACCTGTAGGCCCGGTGATGCTCTAGTGTTTACCAAAGCTGCTGCACGAATTCGAAGGGCTTCTACTTTTTTTGAAGTGTCTCTTGTTTGAGAAACCACTCCATTTCCTGTTGTTCCATCAATGGTCATTTCTTGAATCGTCTTCCTTGCATTCATTTGAGATTCCTGCCCTTGGCCCTCCTCAACTGCCCCCCAATATAACCATTTCAAGTGTTAAGACTTCTTGAGGCTTTAACAACTTAAGGGATCAAGTGTAACTGAGTGCATACTGGCACAAACAAGAAAAACTAATATCATCTTTCGACTTTCCATTTTCCCCATTTTGGCACTTCAACTTCTCAATGAAGACATTGTCAAATGAAGTTGAAAACAAGTACTATTATGGTGTCTGGACCAAGCAACAGAGGCAACCCACTTTACCATTGTCTCAAGGAAAAAAATTCACATGACTGTATACATGTGGTGGATACACACACGAACATAAATTCCTCATGTTCCAAAACTATTGTCACCTGTGACAAGACAAATCAAATGATACTCATACAAATTGAGAAAACAGATAACATGATCCAATTTAGGTCAATTCTAACACACAGACATAATTACCACAGCAGTGGAAAGAGATGGAGATGGATTGCAAGAACTGAGATGCAAAATTGGTTCACAAAACCATACAAGTATTATGGTTGGCAGGGAGAGTAGAAGCTTCATTGTAACGGCCTTGCAAATAGCGATGGAGAGATGCACCTATCATACCCAATAACACATCATTGATTGTCTGCCACCCACCACCACCACCCAAGTTCCAATTCCCCCAATCATTGACAGCTCTTGCAAAACAATACTTTTGCAAACAATACCACAGACAAAGATGCTTGCTTGATTTCTCTGATCAACTCTTCTCCATGGATACAACAACAAATGTGTGAGAGACAGTAAAGAACTTACCCCACCAACAGTGTTCTTCACAAACTTCATGTCTTTCATGTTGACCTCAGTAAGTACAAGAAGCTTGGGTTGTTGCTCGACTCCTGCAGAGCCTTTGATCACAGTGTCACTGTCTTTTAACCACAACACCGTTGCCAAGAAATAGAAAATGCCCCAAACTGTATTCACCAAAAGAACAAGCATCTTCCAAAAAGATTGCAGAAAAGATTGTCTAGCAGCCACTGCGCTTGATTGTCCCAATGAGACTGGAATTGAAGGCAGCTTCTCAGGATTATCTGTCTGCCGTGTACTTGCCAGCATGAGGGACATGAGAGAAGTTCCATCTCCTAAAGAATGATGCATCCGCAAAACCACATGTGCAGCAGCATTCCCTGATGTTCCATTCAGTACATGACATTCCCATAGCGGTCGTGATGTGGGCAACGGTGGTGCAATTGCAAGATCACAGACATACTTCTCAACAAACCCTGGGGTTGCAATTTCCGCTTCTGAGATGCTTGATGGCTCAAAGACATGAGCATCCATGTCCACTTCTGTTTCTACCCAGACCTCAACTCCCTTTCTGTTCTTCTTCTGCATTCTCAAAAGAAAGTTAGTACATGAATTCTGTGCATGTGTGGAATACTAGAGAAATCAGCTACCAGCTAAACCTAAACCCTAAAGCCTATACACAACAACAAATGATGATAAGAAAACGAAACAAGACTCACCACAATGCTGGTAAATCGCTTGTGTTTCACCAATGTGTTCTTGACAGCTTGCTTGAAGGATTCCAAGTTGATGGTCTTCTGAAACCCCATTGTGCACAAGATGGTGCAGCACAAATCAGGTTGAAGAAACATTCTTCCAGCTGGTGTGACAGGCTCTTCCTCCGTTGATTCTGGTTCTCTCTCTCCTAGAGCTCCTGCTCCCTCTGCCGCCCTAGATTTTAAGCCACTACTCTTGTTTATTTGAAGATGTCGAAGCTTCAATTCCGACACACCCTCATTTGATGCCATGGTTTCCGACAGTTGCTGAGAATCCCAAGTTCCTTCAAAGGGTTTCAACCCTAAATCCTAAACGTGTATGTATGTATCCGCCTTTCTCTCACTCAGAATTGTTGCTTGCCTCACTCTGCAATTCAAAAGCCACAGAGAGAACACACACACACACACACACACACGAAGTAATCGTCAGTCAGTCCCCTAGAAGAGATGATTCACCTCCAGTAGAGAGCATGAACAAAATGAGCTGGTTCTCTCTCCAAACCAGCAACTTTCTCTAGGTAGTTTGCCTCACACACAGACCAGAATTCAAAATCTTTGCAAAATAGAAAAGCACGAACACCCATCTCTCTCTATCTGTCTCTTTCCGACTTCTTTTCTGCCTTCCAACAGCCATGCTTTACAAATTTCTCTTTATATGGAGATTGTTTGTTTGTTTGTTTTTGCGATCCACTTGTCTGAGGGCAGGTGATCTCACAGATCGAAGGCTGTGTTACAAATGGTACAAGAATCACTACGAGACGCTAGTCATAATCTACACACACTCTAGACTGCTTTTCAAAACTAGTCATACAAATGAATGCGGGAGGGAGCTTCCTAGGTCAGAGCTCTCTCTCTCTCGCTCTCTCTCTCTCTCTCTCTCTCTCTCTCTCTCTATGCGTAGAATTTTCGCTACCCACTCAACAACAACAACAACAACACTCCCCCGTTTCTCTCAAAAACACTTTGGGGAAGCACCCATCCACCCACCTTCCAAAAACAAAGCAGCAACCTATCCGGATGAAGAAAAAATTCACTCAATTCCCAAACAAATCAAGCATTGTTCTTGTTCTTGTTCTCCTTGTCCTTCTTCCTCTTCTGCTTATTGCTCTTCTTCTTCTTCTTCTTCTTCTTCTTCCCGAATCCAAGAGCAACCGATTGATGGATTCTGTACAGTGATCAAATAACAGACAATAAAAAATTCAACAAACAAAACCCATACACCTCCATCGTCGTCGTCGTCATCATCGTCGTCGTCATCATCATCATCATCATCATCACAGCTTGGAAATCCACCGCTACTACTGCTTATAGATTGTTGACTCACAAACGGTTTTAGCAAAAAACAAAAAAACAAGACCCAAAAAAAACAAACAAACAAACAAACAAAATAGCGAACAGAATTTGCTAGGATGTGATTCAATTTCAAGACTACGAGCCAACTAAAATCGCGACCGTAAGTGGCAGAGCTTGAATTCCACCGCAAGTGCAGACACAGAAGCAGAAGAAGAGACTGGAAATCCAAGTCTCCAATTGCAAAACTTGGAACTCCAGTTTTGCTTCTTAAAGTTCTCCTGTTTTTGTGGCTCTTCAAACCAAACTTCAACTTCAAAGCATCTCTCATCCACACGCCAAAGAAAGACAATAATAGATCAAGTAGTATACTATCTTCAGCTTTCGTCGTCTCACTTTGATCCAAACTCTGTCACTCATCCTTCCTTTTTGCAACTATCTTTCAAATACAGCAAAGTGACAGTACCAGTTTACTCATCCTTCCTTTTTTAACTAACTAGCTTTAAAATACTGCAAAGTGACGACCAGTTTACTCATCCTTCCTTTTTCAACTGTCTTTACAATACAGCAAAGTGAGTGAGGACCAGCCCTTAAAGAGCATCTCCAACGGTGCTCAGTATGTAACTCTGGATAGTAAAATTAAATGTCGAAGTTTAGCTGTTTTTTTTTGTTTTTTTGGGCAACCCCACTAATCAAACTGAAACTGCATATACATGGGGGACTACTAATAGCAAACCACCTGGACCAATCATTGTGTGAGGACCAGCCCTTACGAGCATCTCCAACGGTGCTCAGTATGTAACTCTGGATAGTAAAATTAAATGTCGAAGTTTAGCTGTTTTTGTTTTTTTT
>Ga0209611_10014876_pt1 | contig 10277 bp, 6 predicted proteins | sample S1TSphgellanicum_3_FD_187693 | JGI IMG/M metagenome (GOLD analysis project Ga0209611, IMG submission 187693) | Host-associated microbial communities from peat moss isolated from Minnesota, USA - S1T2_Fc - Sphagnum magellanicum MG (SPAdes) (version 2) | ecosystem: Host-associated > Plants > Peat... | reverse complement strand
TGACAAATTAACATTTTGACAAACTATCATTTTCAAATGGAAGATGACAATATATGTGAAGTGGGTCATTTTTAAAATTTTCATTTCAAACATTTTTTGGTTGACTAATTCAAACCCAAAACTAATGCAATCCAAAAACAAAAACAGATTTTATTATACTACATATACCATAAATATACCCATTATTCCTTGAATTTAATATTTTAAAAAAATTCAAATAATATAAGATATCATTAATTTTGTGAAAGTCAAAATATCAAGCCCAAACACCAAAATTGAAACCCAAAATTAAATGCAACATGTTTTACAAACATATACATTATATACATGTCATGAAAATGCCCAAAGTGGCCCCCACCGTAATGTACTTTCACCCTAGAGTTTGGTTTGTTGTTCTTCATGGAATGTTGGTGCCTAGATCAAAAGTTGGTGGTGGAGTGTTGTTTCGTGGATTTCCTTTGGTTGTGTGATGGAAATGATGCGGAGTTGTTGAATGGAAGACATTGCGCTTGGTGGTGAGAGGAGATAAATATCAAACAACAAATAAAGCTAAACACTTTAATTCTCTAGACTTGGATTCATTTCAATTTAGTGGTTATTGTTTGGAGTTTTTAGGAGGAATGCTTGAAGCTTATTATTTTAAGCTTATTATTTTGATTAGGTTGTTCATTTTTGTTTACGAATTCCTTTGTGTTGAAGCTGGTGAATAAAACATTGGGAGTTAAGATGTCAGTAAGCACTTTAAAATGGAAGTGATGAGAGGCTCAAGGAGGTTATTTGGCCTGGCCTTTGTGGGGATCGTACTCAAGTTGAATGTGTTTGAAAATTTTGTTGGAACATGAGAAAAATTGAATACCTGAATGTTTGGGAACTCCAAGTCAATTTTCTATATTGGGAAGTTCTTGGGAAAATTTGAAGAAACCACTGTAAATTGCTTGTCCATATTCTTACCATCTTAGAATTAATATCTCTACTGGGATTGTGGGTTGTCTCAATGCAAAACATGTTTGTTGTCACACACTTAGAATATAAGGCCATGATAGTCCACAAAGAAAGGAAATTTGGAGCGAGTTGATTTGTCAAAGTTCATAGATAGATGTAGTGTTGCTACACTAGTTGTATGTTTTTAAGGTTTGTTGTATCGATGCATTTAATCATTATTTTGTTATGTTCATTTTTAAATATTAACTATTAATTAATAATTATCAACTATTAATAACTATTTATAATTAAATAAATAATCATTCACATTTAATTAATTAGATCATAATTATTGATAAGAAAACATACAAAATTATTTTAAAATTACACCTTTAATATACCCTTGAAGTATTATTCACAAAAACTTTACATTGAACTTTACAAATATGTTGATAACATTCATAATAAATATTTAATATAATATAAATAAAAAATTTAATTGTACAACCCCAAATATGTATGCTTATCATGTCTATAATGTACATTGTACATCAATTTGTAACTAAATTTTGGTTACACATGCAACTAATGAACCATTGGAGCTTATTCATGAAAGAATATAATCCTAGAAGCATTCACAGAGGAGGATGAAGAAGATAGTAGTTACAAAAGTAGTCACAAATGAGACATAATTGCATGTAGTTGCAAATAGGATGGTTGCATATCCTCACATTTCTTCTAATGCAAGTAATTTATTTAATGGTATACAAACTTGTGTGTACCCCTTTTTGGTGACAGTGCCATGGTTTGGGAGATCTCAATATTACAATCAAAACAAACAAACCATTTTCCTTCATAGATAAATTACAAAATTGACAAGGCTTGGAGAATATATCTACATAATCAATTGTTCATTGCATTTACTACATTAAAAGGGAGTTCATATGAACTAACAATTGTTAATGACTAGAATGTTATGCAAAAATCCAATCAATTTGACTATTTCAAATTGTGATACATTAGCATATGAATGTGATGAGAAATTGTTGAAAGAATCTTTCAATTAGTGGAATAAAATTTCAAAATTCAAAATAAAAGATTGCTTAATTCAATTTTAACTTTTGATTTTTGTAAGGACTTTTTATATTGAACAAATGTTTTCTTAGATAATATCCAATTTGTAAGGTTTTTTTAATCTTTTATACAAACTTGTTGATAGTCAAACAAATTTGGGTAATAGGAAATTATAAGTCACATTCAAAAAACATTTGGCAATTTTTAAATGTGTACTTTGAATTTTTGATTAATACATTTGAACTTTCCAATATGTAAAACTTCAAAAGCCTTTTATGACATGTAAATGCAATAGAATGTGAATAATGTACATATTTAAGTATGATTTGAAATTCTAGTCATTTTTCATATGAAACAAGAAAATTTGCACATTTAAAAAAATGAATAGATATTAATATTGGTCAACACACCATTGATGACATATTGGGCCAATGACCAAAATATTTAAATAATCATTAAAATATTCCATTGTATGAAAATCTTAATTTCGGCAAAATGACCGTTCTTTGCTTTTATTGAGTAATGCCTTTGGCTCCTATGAGTTTGTTTTGACCAATAAGCATATCTACAATTGTTTACAGTTTTCATTGTGATCCAACCATCGATATGGATATGATCACCTACAAGGAAATAGAATCCATCGCTGTGCATAATTTTAGCTTGTCAAAGATGCAGTTGTGCTCTTCAACAATTTTTTATAAATCCAATATTTGTGTCACATGAGTCTATCTGAGTTGATTGCAAGAGGGCTATCTAATTTGTCCTCCATCATATGATCTTCTTTTGGTTAATGAAGCTCTAATTTTATACTTGAAGACAGAAATTGAAACTGCAATGGTTTTTTAACTATGTTGTGATGTAATGTGCATGTGCAGGTGCAATCATTGACACCATTGGAGAATTTTCCACTGATTCTAGAAAACTCCATGACAATCTACCCAAGCTCTTAAAGAAGGGAGGCATTCATTCATATTTCTATGGTAATAAAGTTTTTTCCAGGTTAGTGTAGTGTATTGCCTGATTGTGGCTTGGTGGAGCTTGCATATCCCTGCCGCTGAAGGGATGCGCTACAACAGAATATGGTTTTTCTTAAGGTAGTAGGTCATGGCTCATGACATGTCTGAGATAAAGTTTGTGGTTTCAGCTGCAAACTCCTGTAGCAACTAGCCTGATCAGGCACTAATTAATTACTTTTTGGAATTGCAATTACTTTCAATTAATTACTTTCAAGCAGACTACTTTCATTATTTAGTCCAATGACGAATTCTAAATTATAATTACTCTTACTGCCAATCATAAATGATCCAAGAAAAAATTATTAGGCACCTTGCTGTTGAACGAAGTTAGGTACTACCTTGTAATGTCAAACTGTAATATAAGTGTGATATGTGCCACAATAAACAGCACATATTTCACATTGTATTGAATGAAGCCGCAAAGTTTACCTCACCCATCTATCATGAGCCATGGCCTCCTGCTGAATGAGAAACCATTCTGTCATATCAACGTTTAGAGGAGGCACACATGGCTGGGCATTGAACCCTCATTCTAGCAATTAGACACTTTCTTTCCACCTTTTTTGACAAACTATGATGCAAGGATGAAAGATCATGCTGATCAAATGAACATGACAGCCAAATGTTGGGTGGGACATTCAACCAACACAACGTTGAAGAGCCAGCATTATGCTTCCACAAACCTCTCTTTGGGTTCTTTTTTAATGAAGCAAGGAGCATTGCAGCACTATTTATCTTGCAAACTGCCAATTGACAAATGAAAATTGGTATACAATTTAGTGGGAAAGACTGAGCCAGTCCAACTTTTACAAAAAATAAATTAAGGTAAACCATCTGGTGTATTGGTAACACACATGGTTGAGTACATACAACCCAAGACCTGAAATTGTAAGGATTTCACTTAAAATTGAACTAAACAAATTCACAGATTGAGAATTTTGGTAGCAGTCTCAACATCTTGCATGAGAAGAGTAACTCATGAACTCACACAAATACTAAACAAATTTGGATTCTGCCTTAATTTGATCAAAATACAATGAGAAAATATGAGGTGTTTCCAAGACATCAAAAGTCTGTAGAGGGCTCCTAAGATATACCTACAACATTGTTACATGTCCACCTTCAAAAGATGTAGTTTCAAATGTTTGAAAATATGCAATGATTACTGGATAGACATCAAGGTTGGCACGAGTACCCACCACAAAATCAGCATGAGCATAGTTGGCCAGATAAAGTGTTGTCACATCAGACTTTAATTCAGACAGGAGTCTTTTCACATCTTGAGGGTCTGCTAATGCATCCTGACCTCCAGAGCACAGAAGCATGGGGAATGCAGTTGGAATTTTTCCCAATTCATACAAAGGAGGTGTGGTTTGATTGTAGGCTTTCAAGTTGCCACATGTGCCATAATCGAACATACTGAAATTACTACCACGGACCACTGCACATCCCCAAACAACACACACAATCTTGTACGTCTCAGCAAGATGAAGTCGGTGGCTGCCCAGCCCAAAAGATTATCACAGGTGTATTCCACAAACATAATCACCAAATCAAAATTGATTATAAAGGTGGGTTTGAGTGAAACTCTTACTCTGTGCAAGATGTTGAATGTTCTTTGTGGATGTGGGTTGTGGCTCCCATTCAAGGTAGTAACCATACCTGGTTTGATTAAAACAGCAATCTGGCCCTGCCAAAATATTTACTCCCATCAACAAAGCTATTGACCGATGAACCTGAGTACTCAAACACAAGCAGGATATACAATTGTAAAAATCTGAATTTGCAACAAGCTTGTGCAATTGATGCAGCTGAACATGTAATGTCAGAACCCAAATTTGTGTTCAGCTTACAGGGCTCAGTGAGCTTTACTTACCCCAAGTAGCTGCAACGATATCCTTACATACTACACCATCTTGTGCACATGCCCAATTCACGACCGTTGACCCTAGTTCACTGCATAGACATAGAGGTCCAGTATGGTGCATACACATAGGAAAATTATGAGAGTGAATATTAGGTCTGCTGGACCACTTTCTCTCATTGATCATAGATGTGACTTGTGTTATATCTTCGGGTTTTGGACAGTAGTCAACTAAACTCCATGTTGCAAGAACTGCATTTTTCATTCAATTCTGTTCTCTCCCCTCATGAAAATTTCCAATGTGGAAAGGCGAAGAAATTGCTGGAAGATGAAAAACTCATCAGAGTGCCAATGAGTGATTTGAGGAGCCAACTTACTTGTGTATAGAGAATTCACTGATGCCAAGATCTGCGGCAACCTGCAAAGTTACAAAACCAGCAATGAGGAGGACATACCTCATTCAACAACATCATGAACAGTCTTAACTTGAAAAACCTGTCAGGTTCAGTTGGTGTAAAACTTGATGCCAATTAAAAGATCAGGATTTAAAACACCAATACTTCAACTTGTACCTTATCAAGCATGTAGTAAGCAGCAGCCTGGACAAGTTGTGAAGTTGTGTGCTGCAGATATGCAATGGGTGACAATAAAACAGCTGCTTTTACCATATTTGTCAATCCTGTTTCTGCCATTGTAAATGCTGCCAATGCTATAATAGTGCCCTGGCCAATGTTCCAACATAAAACTCTCTTGTGAAATTGAGCATCTTATGAACATGGCCCAGACACACCATGAGCAAACCACCTTGTCAATGACTTGTGGATTCAAACTCAGCAGGTGCACAACAGAATTTACCACTGAGAGGTTGCAGACAGGAAATACTTTGAATTCACTTAGAAGCAAAAGAGCAGGAAAATCAGATCTAATATACAGAAAATTACAGATATAAAGTCTTCAAGCTTTGACAAGAGAACACATAGTGTCTTATACTGACAATTTGGTTATATGCAGGAAGGAGTACTCAGTGCATGTTACCTGTGAGTGTCCCACATAGTAGATTTGATCGCCAGTGGCATTGTAGACATAGCCCACTAAGGCAGTCAAATCAAATTTTGTGTGCTCATCAAATGACCAGTCCCAAAATTTCTGCCTTCCAGAGAGCACACAGGATTCCCATCAGTTTGCACATAATAGGGTTAGTGTACAATCAGGTTCTATGATGTGCTTTCAGAGCACAAGGTGGAAATCATAGTATAACAGCATTACTGGTTATGGTTCATTACAAAATCTGCTAAGGATTTCACTGTTCAGGTTCAATTCAAGTACATCGTAGATTCTCGATCATTATACACATGATACATGAACCCAGCTTGCTCAGGATCTAGGGTCTGAATCAACTAGTTGATCCAAAGTGCACAATGAGCCAGACTTGTCCAGCATCCCTACAATTCTGTGACAAGCCTGTTGAAGGGTGCACGCATTTAAATCTGAATTTCAGGCTTGGAATTCTCAAAGGAAAATTTGCAGACTTGGGGACATAAACCTAAAAATCCAGCTGATAAAGACGCCTTGAAAACTTGCAGGAATTTTGATGATAATTACCGCACTTTCAGGTGAGAGCGTAATGTGACCATGACTCCATGTAGTCCCACGCACATTGCCAATCCACACATCAAAGCCTTGATCTGCCAGAATGAAGGCCAATGACTCAGTTGGGGTATTCAGTACCCAATCATCTCCAGCCTGCAGAATCATCATGCGCCCGGTTCCAAGGATTTGAACTCTTCTAGTTTAATGCTCATTGAAGTAGCAGGCAAATCATCCTCAGCATGTCTATGAATTGCCTCAAATATGGGGGAAAAAATAATTAAAATCTCTTCACATTCACTAAAGATGTCAGATGTGGTATGTGTAATTTCTTCAGAAAACCTTTCATGTTTTTTGCAGTACCTGAATCACACCATGTTGAAGATAGACGGCTCTTTTGATTTTAAAGGGTTTCGTGCCACTCGAGCCATGCGGAATGTGTTGTAGTCCCAGTAAAAACCCATCTCTTGTTTGCACCTGCAGTACAGCCACCGCCATGATATATCCAAAACATGGAACATTGTTTAGTCTTGCATCGACTGTCCAGATTGCGACTGAATTTTAAGAAGAAGATCGAGAGATCATCTGCTCTGTGAAGCTGTACATTGAAGCAAAGAGACCAAGTCTTTACAGCTGCAGATTCATCATGAATATTATAGTTTATTTACCGTAATCTCCTCACAAGGATAGCCATTGCCTCGGATGATGGAAGCACACAAACTTGGTTGTACAAGATCATTTGATTCCACCACCATCTTCGGCCTTGAGTCCTCCACAATCTCAGCACACTGACATAATGTCCATACACAAATTGTAATCAGTACCCAACTCCACAACCTGACGATGACGTGATGGTACCAGTGATGATGATCAATGATCATCAGAGAATTCCCTGATTCTCTGCATGATCCACCTGCTGGAGCCATGAACCTCCACATGATCTCTTCTTAAGGAATTTCTGAAAGTACTCAAATTATGTTCTCTGGCTGCAACTTGCAAAATTGCCAAGACCCAAATGGTATTTAAGCAAAGATTCATCAAATTATATGCACTCTTGCATTGAGCAAGCTAGCTTCATCATTCAGATACAGTACTTACTTCACGTGATCGATGATCCTTTGATGGCTTGCAATTTGGGTTTCCAGATGGTGGATCTATAGTAAACTGTTGTTATTAACTTTCTTGTTGGTGGATCTATCTACTAGTCCCTGATGCTGCAAGCTTGCTCATATTTTGCAAGTGAAGAGAGATATGTAAGAATGAAGCTAGGTTCTGCCATGAATCCTGCTTGAAGCTTGCCTCTCCTGTTTTCGTGCCTTAGTTTCTCTCTGCTCTGGACCACCATCGCCCACGGTCCTACAAACAAGGTGGGCACCCTGAAGGACCAGCTTCTCTCTCTCTCTCTCTTTGGTGGGTACCAGTGTTGACCAGTTACTGCTTTTTAATAACCGTCGGGTAGGTGTTTTAAATATCTTTGTCACAACCCCACAGGTTATCAATATCAAAAAAATTAGGTGTCAAGTAGGTTATCAAAAAAGTTTGGGTAATAACTGTCGGTTATGCATAAGGGTACTAGGTTTTCAAATAACCAACTGCAAATCATCCGTTATAAACTGGTTACAGGGTTTTTAAAAAAAAATTAAAATTATTATTTATTTCTTTTCTGTTTATATAATTTCTTGTTCTAATGTTTAAAGATTGATAACCTACCTGGATGATAATTTGGTCATCCAACTAGGTTATTAGATTTTGAAAATTCAATACAGCGCAGTTATCAATTTAGGCCAATTATCAATAAATAAATAAAAATCAGTAACAAGCTGGTAGGTTATTTATTCATAACCGTCTTGATAACCGGGTCAAAACTCAATACGAACAAACACTGGTGGGTACCCAATTTTGGCAGGTACAAACCACCAGTTCTGCTTTTGATAACTAGTAAAACCCAAATCAAAGCGAGTCTGATTTTCAAAATCGGAACCTGACCTAAACCCTAAACTAGAACCTAGGTTAATTGGAGGTTATTTGGCAGGTAACCACTAGTGCCTGTCTGGGTTAGTAAGTACTAAGAACCTGACTCGGTCTGATTTTCAGAACCGGAATTGGAATTATTTTTTAAAGAACCGGATCTGAAATCAGATTCCTGGTTCCATTTAAGTGTGGAACTGGACTCCGTTTGGTCGTAATGGATCTCTACCAGGGGCTTGTTCCAGAGTGTTCCCACCGTTGATTCACATCCTGAGCGTGTTCTCCACCGTCAATTCACATTACAAGATAAGCTGACTGCACACCACATGGTCATCTACGAAAAGCCCTAAAAAAAGTGCCTCATATGAGGGCCAAAAAGGTTATATACATTCTTAGAATGCCATGCTTGGAGTATTTTGGGGTTTTGTTTGTGAGCAAAAGAGGAAAACCAAAGACAAAAAGAATGCCAAGATTTAAGGGATAATGATACTATATAAGTAAGTTCATTTTTGGGAGTAATTTGGGGGTTTGTTTGCAAGTGAAAGAAGAAAACCAAAAGATACAAAATCAGAGAATTTTTAGGGGAGATGGCATATAAATAATGCCATTCTTGTAGTCATTTGGGGGTTTGTTTTTGCAAGCAAAAGAAGTAAATAAGATAAAAAGTGCAAAAGAATTTAGGGGAGGTGATGTATTTGTTATGCCATACTTGGAGTAATTTGGAGGTTTATTTGTGAGCAAAAAAAGAAGAGAGCCGAAGACACAAAAAAAATAGATAAACAACTGTAGGGAGATCACATACATATGAATGAATCTTATGCCATACTTGGAGTAATTTAGAATTTGGCTTGAAAATCAAGGAAAGAAAGACCAAAAGACATAGAAGAAAAAATGCTCAATGACAATATGTGAGTTTGCTTGAAAACAAAGAGAAGAAAATAGAAGCTAGTTTAGCTTGAACTCAGGTTTGGCAATGGGATGGGAGTTGGCTTCAAAACAATGAGAAGGAATAAATTTTGTTTTCAAGTTTTGGTGCAAAAACACAAAACCACCCTGTGTCTTTATGACCAACTTATAAATATTTTTTCATTCATTTCCAATGAAGGAAAGGGTTGTCCCATTTAGGCACTTTTTGGGGCTTTTTGAGGCTTTTTGCTAGGTGCATCACTTGCACACTTGTAATACAAATGGATAGTGGACAACATGCTTGAAATGTGAATAAACCTCTGAAACAGGCCCTTGTATAAGGCAGTACTACTACCATGGAATGGAACAAACAGCTTGCCTTATCAAGCTTGCTTTAATTTCATAACAAACTCAGGGAATTTGCACAGTGCAAATTGTGCTGCCTTGTACACAACACAATTTCCGGGAGGGGGAGATTATTGTAAGGCCCCACCTTGGTTTTCATGGAGCTTTTAACCCTTTGTTTGTTATGTAGGGGAAGGTGCTGTTGTACATAGTACATCACCATCCTCATCACGTACTGTTTCATTCAATCAATGAAGGCTGAAAGTGAATAGGAAGCTAATACTAGAGCAAAATTAAATTGCTGAACACTCACTCAACCATCAGAAAGGGAAGCAACATGGTTTCATTGCAGCCTAACCAACTATACAGTCATTTGAGGAGAAACCCACTCCCCAACAACTTCATACACCACATCACCCCAAAGAACAAAGGCAAAACAGCAACAGCAGGCTTTTCCAACCGTGTGTGACAGGCTCATAGCCACGTTAGCTTCATCTGATACTTCTGATATCTATCTCATGGTCAAGAGGCTCTTATTTACTATTGTTGGGTAATCATATTTTTGTTATCGATATTCAGATTCTTGTGTACGTGTG
>Ga0209611_10014875_pt1 | contig 10278 bp, 7 predicted proteins | sample S1TSphgellanicum_3_FD_187693 | JGI IMG/M metagenome (GOLD analysis project Ga0209611, IMG submission 187693) | Host-associated microbial communities from peat moss isolated from Minnesota, USA - S1T2_Fc - Sphagnum magellanicum MG (SPAdes) (version 2) | ecosystem: Host-associated > Plants > Peat... | reverse complement strand
GACACTTAGTATCACACACAACAGAAGCTGCAACAGAAGCTGCCAGAACTCCACATCGGTAAAAGAATCCGGATCCTACAAATAGTGAAGAATGCTACAAGGAACACCCGCCTGCATTGATCGGGACATTTTCAAACTCGTTAAGAAAAAACAAAACCCTAGCTTGTTACTACTTCACGTACAGTACCCAGAGTTTCAAACAAAAAGCAGGAACTCGCCAATCAAATAGCAAATCGGAAAACAACCCACCAGCGGGAAAACAACAAGGGAAAAAAAAGACGAAGGAGGACAAAATTAGTTGCTAGAGGCGAAGGGAAAAAAGGAAGAAAGAAGTCGTAAAACTTACATTGCGACGAAGAGGACGACAACGATGACGAAGAAGAAGTGGAGGAGTGGTGGAGCAATGGCGACGTACACGAGGACGAAGCTCAAAACGCACACCAACGGAAAACGAACAAAAAGATGGCGAGAGTTTCCGACCTTCTTCTTATTAGCAACTTAAGAAACAAAGAATTAGCATTAAACTAAACATGGATTAGAGGCTAGAGCTAGTTACTAATCTAGTTACTAATCATGTGTTTACCAATAAGGTGTGTTCACACTTGGTGTTAGGGACTCTAGTGTTGAGTCCCTTAACACCATACTATTAGTGATTCAAGACTTTAAAATTACTTATCATGAAGATTTCATGTTAAACTAAGGGCGACTTTAGACGAGGGTCCAAGGTCCAGGGATCAATGAATTCAAGCATATTCTTATTGGTCGAAAGCTTTAAATTGGTCCCACGGCCTTTAGACAAAGGGTCCAAGAACCAAAAAGTGGCAAATTGAGGCTAAAAAACAAACCTGCATGGCACCTGTTTTGGAGGGAAAATCAATTGGTTCGGACCAAAAAACAGTGCTACAAGGAGAGCTGCCTTATTTGGAGAACCAAGAATCAGGCCTAGGGACCAAGATATATAGTCCGATTCAAGGATTCAATTTGCTTCAAATCAGTCCGAAATTGGTTCCTAGGAAATTGAACCCTGGAGCCTCATCTAAAGTGGGGCCTAAAACATTCACTTTACCATTCAATTATCGCCCATTTAACATTGGGTGCCACCTAGGATGCCACCTAGATTTTCATTTAACATTGATTTAACATCAAGTGTGAATTGCACCATAAGCCAAACTAGTTAAGTTAATCCTGCTCTAGGAATTGAAAGTGTTTTTTATCCCTCTTAATTGCTTAAACCACTTTGATTTAATTAAGTACTTGGTTAATTAGCTTTAATTATTGTTGATTTGCAATAAAAGCTCATTAGCCGGCGCCAAAAGCTGATTTCCGAGATAACTAGAATAAATGCAAAACAATAACGGCGCATCAATGACACTTATTTTTTTAAAATTTAATCAGTAGACGAAGGACCTACCGGCTACCGACCAACCGACCTTGGGCGACTTCATAGCCGGGATTCGCCAGCAGGAGTACTTACCAGCCAGCCAGGCAAGAATCTGTAACAACTAAGAGAATCCCCTGGTGTGCTCCATTTGTGACCCTGCTGCACATTACAATTGGATGAAGAAAAGTGAAATCATGCAGGTTCGGTTTTGCACAGCATTACTGTTATTGTTGCACAGCAAAGCGTAACATAACAGCACAGCTGCCATATAAGAGTGTAATAAATAGGACCTGACTAACTACTGCTCCCTCTTTCTTTCTTTCTTTCTGATGGACCAATCATAATGATTGGTCCAGGTGGTTGTTTGGTTATTAGTAGTAGTAGTGTCCCACCTATTCGCAGTCCCAATTTTAAGTTTTATGGGTGGGGTTCCGGAAATAAATCAACACCTAAAACTTGGATGTGAGAAACATGTTTGGAGGGTCACATTGTGAGCAAGCAACCGCTGCTGCTGGTGGGTTATGCTTTTACATTTTCTAGTAGCACTGGACTGGATTGCCACCATGGAGTGAGTGAGTCCAGGGCAACGACAAAAGCTGCTTTGCTGCTTTTGGAAACTTGAGAGTGATGAGAGACCTAGATGATGGAGAGGGGGGGGTGAGGGGGCATTGGGGAGGGATGATTGCCATCCTGATCTCTTAGTGCTCACGCTTCCCAGCATTTTAAGGAGGACAATGTTTTTGCAGTAGTGGTTCACAAGCTTGAGCAGCCATCAGGAGTTGCAGAGGGGGCAAGTTCTCATCCATCTCTTTTACTGTCCATCCATCAATGGGGAAAAGTCTACTTGTGAAATTCCCACTAATTCATCCAATTACTACTGAAGAGCCATCCAACTAACTGTGAATCTATTTACTTATGTTCTTCATTGCCACTAATTCATCCAACTGGGTACTATTTTCAGAGCCATCATACAGTGTATCATCTATGTACTTATGTTCTTCATTGCCACTAATTCATCCAACTAGGTACTACTATTTCAGAGCCATCCACCAGTGCATCATCTATGTACTTATGTTCTTCATTGCCACTAATTCATCCAACTAGGTACTACTATTTCAGAGCCATCCAACAGAGGTATTATGTGACAAAATTTTAATTTTTCTCATCGTATTATTATTTTAAAATTTTAATATTCACATATTTAATCCACCCTACACTTAATTTAGATTTTATGTTTGCATTGAATTTGGGTATCATGTGTTCATTTAATTTTTAATTTTAATTAAAATTGTGATGAATGATGAAAGGTTCACTAACTTGTTCACATGTTCATATATACCAAATAAGGTGTCTTATACACAATGGCCCTATCGTTAATAGTTAATATAATATCAACAATTGATATTGTATAATAAATTGGTCATAATTAAGGACAAAATAAAAAAATAAATCTATTTTAATGTACATCATCATGTTGTTGTAAAAGAAAAATTGTCATGATTATTTTTTTTCATTTTTTAACATCACATTAATGATGAAGAACCCAAAAGGGATCTCAAATTAAATGATGACATGTTCTAAGAACCTATTTAAACATTTATTTATTTATTTATTTATTTACCAAATTAAAAACAATAAAAAAATGTCACAACATTATTTTCATTGTTTTGGAAATCTAGTGACTTTTTCCCCAAAAAACAAAAGTTATCAAATGTTCCTTTTTTGTATTTATTTTTTGCATTTGTTCAAATTTTCAAACCAAAAAGAAGAAGATATGTGTATTTGAATGTTTTCAATCACATTGTCTCACATTTTGAAAGAATTATGTGAATTTTGCATATGATGAATGGCATAACCATTTTTGGAGCAAGTAGTTTTATATTTACTTTTATGAGTTATTGATTGGCGATAAAGTTGCTTGGGGCTTGGTGCGCATTTGAAAAGGTGGAGGAGAAAACAAAATGTCAAAAGATGAATGTGAATCTTTTTCCAAATAAATTAGGATGAATCATTTCACTTAGTTTTTTCGAGGTAAGATCCCTTGGAAGCACTATACTCTATAATGATTTTCAACACAATATCCTTGCCTTACAAGGTAGGGCCAACACACAACCGTAGAATATAAAAACAATCATAAACACAACCAATCATCAAATTGTCAAGGAAGAATCAAAGGTGACATTCATGAGCTCATCCAAAAAAATTCCAACCTATTCACAATGCTACCTTCTCCCCTTTTTCCAAGAAATTGAAATTAGATTCAAAACCTTAACAATTATTAAATTTTTCAAAGTTTTATTGAGACAAATTTAATTGAACCTCTAAAAATTGATACTTAAATCCCTTGTACATATATGCTATATTTTTCCTATTTTTTTCTAACATGTGAAATTAATGCATAACCTATGTTAATTATACATTTTATTTTTTTAAATAAAAATGATCAACATTGTAAAACAATTGAATTATAATTTTATTCCACAATCAATATATATAGGACCCTATATTTTTATTCATGTAATTTTCAACTTTTAAAAAAAATTCGTCCTTCCACATAATGTCCTTTCAAAATAAAATTGAACCTTCCATTGTGGAAGATCCCAATTTGATTAAGGACAAAGGACCTTCCACTTTTGTAAGGTTCCTAAATTTTGAAAAGTTCTTTATAAAAGGTAAGGAACATTTTTTGGGCTCTTCCTTGATTTTAACTCACATTTTCATGTCAATTGGAAATGAAAATTTATTTCAATTGTAGTTAATCACAAATTTAGTTCTTGAACTTTAGAGCATTATGTTGTTGCATGGAAGCGAGTTAACATGAAAACTCCACCTCAAAAACTTGCATTATCATAAGAATGCCTTAATGCAATAGATTTTCAACTAACGCAATGTGACCTCACCACATGGAGTATTGTTGGACCTCCTCCTCAATTTATCATCTTCAACAATGTGTTATTGCATTGAACAAAACAACTCCCTTCCACCCAACTACTCCAACCCCTAAGTCTTCTAGTGGTTTTCTCATTGATCTAGCGTCCATGAACAAAGGAATGGAACTTGCATTTCTGTTTTGTACAAGATTCCTAGCTCACATGATGTTCACCAAGCTCTAATTTTTCATACGTTTATTAACACCAACATGCTCCAATCATTCTATGTCTACCAATTTGCATTCATTGGTGAATATCGAAAAAACACACAAAGAAGGAATATAGTATGCGAATTTAGATCACGTTGGCAAAATAACAGAACACGGTGCCATTACAAGATTGCACAAAGTTATTGTTGTCATATACCACAAACAATGCATAGTTGCCTCCTGCACCGAAAGCTTAGAGTGGTGCAATGTAGATGGATTAACAACCATTTTCATTTCCATGTGAAAAATCTATCCAATCCTTCACTAAATTGCCAATTTACATTCCACATAGTATGCCATACATACATGGGCCTTACCCATTGTAAAGCATGAGGTGTATAGTGTTTCACTCATTCATCTGAAGTACAGTGCCCAGGCCATTTATTGCTATAGCCAGTGGACCTGCTCTGACTACAATATGTGAATTGCATGATCATAAAACATAAAAGAGTGACAGAATGAATAAGAGCTGTCTTTCAGTTCCCAGCAAGAAACTAAGTGACCACAATGGGTTTCTAAATGAAATCTGTCTTTTGGTTCCAGCAAGAAACTTAGTGAGCATGATGGGTTTCTATCAACCATCATCCTTCAACATAAACTATAGAGGTTTACAGTGCTGGTTTTTTTTTCTCCTCTCAAGAAACTTACAATAAATTATGCATTTGTAGCTCTCTCTCTATCCAGCTATTAATTTTCATCTGTGCTTGGTGGAACTGTCAGTGGACATTGCAGAGTGGGGGGTGAAAATGATGCTCAGATGCAACCTCAGTGAGTACCCACTACAAAGTCAAAGTGCTGAGTGGGAGGTAAACAATGTTCACATGCAACCTAAATAGGTACCCACTCCAAAGCCATGTGCAGTTGCAAGCTTACCAACCTTTGCCAATAAGCCAGAGCCAATCTGCTGTAACACCGATAGAAAGACCTAGGATCAAGAAAAGCACCAAGATATTTCCCACAGCATTTTGCTCTGGACCCTGCAGGCAGGAGAGCACACAAATGTTTTGTTCACTTCCTCCAACATCATGCAGAAATTGAATACCAGATTTTTGAAAATTTACAGAATTCACAACAGTTTTTTCTCTGAATTTTTGAAGCTGGTGCAAGAAAAATCCCCCAACTCCGTGAAACAAATTTATGGAAATTAGAGCCTGCAAACTGTTTGATGTGCTTACAGTATAGCCATTTGGAGCAACCATAAAGATGTTTGTAGAGAGATGTCCATTAGTCCAGCCGAGCATGATGCAAAGAAAAATCATCCACCCTTGGTCTGCATATTTGGCAGCAAAATAGAAACAGGGGATGAATGCCAAGCGCGCCCAAGACCAAATTGCAAGCCATGTACGTGAATGTAGGAGAAGTCGGTCAATGAGTGGTGTACAACGGCCAATCAAGTCCCCAGAATTGTACATTGTAATGAGCACCAGTGCATACCTGTCACACACCCCTCTCCAGTCCACTCAGTCTGCATGAAACAACATATTACAAGCAAAGAAGCCAAATGAGAAAGGAGTAATTTGCCTGAATCTACAGAAAAAAATTGCAAAATGTATTTTTTACCATGCACCCAATTTGTGATTTCCTGTATCCTCATACAAGAAACCTGGGAATATGGACAAGGACACGGTGTATATGATCACCATATCCACCAAGTAGTCCCAGTTTTGAACACAAAGCTCAGTGACACTCAACCGTGGAGGCAAACTTCCATTTTCCACATCCTACCCACCCTTCCCCACCATCACTTGCATAAGTGCACACAAGACCTTAAAACTTCACAAAAGAAGGAAAGAAAGCCAACTGAGTCATTCATGAATGTGACATGTTGAACTTTGGCAATTTGCACATAGATAAAACCCACTCTCAACATATTTCTTTCATGGAGGTTGGCAGAATTAGCACCTTGCTCTCCTTTTTTACACCAGCAACAGCCAAATCATCACTAACAGTAAGGGAGCCTTGCTGCATAGCCTTGAGGCGGTATGCTTTCACTGCTGGTACACGAGGGAACACCACTGAATATAGTGTCAACCCACACAGTTGGGTGAACGCTGCAATTCCAAGAAATGTCACTGCATGTACAGCCACAAAGCATTGCATTATCAGAGCATGACCTCCAGCCTAGAGTGCTGTCTAGAGCGTCACTATGGAGTATTGTCAGAGTAGCTGTTGCTTGATCAATGAATTAGATAACAAATAAGAGGCATTAGCTTCATAGAAGAAATATTGCATCTATGCAAATCACATCACAACATTTGCAGAAACAAAAGTCTTTAAATTAGGTCATGAGCCCCATATTGTTTGAGTTAGAAAGCACCCACTTACATGCACCTTTGCGGAGCCCAAAACTTGAGCCTCCAAAGGCAACTTTAGTAATCAAGCGAAGCACAGATGTGCTGACCCCTGCTACTGCGAGGCCACCAGAGTATGCCTAAACATCACCACCAAGTTTTCAGCCCCAATAAAAACACAAAGAAATGGCCTGGGAGGCAGCAGCTAGGTCTTAACCAAATAAATATCGCCTGGGTCCTTCAGAACAGAAACCCAAGAGTGTCACACACTGTGTGCTCAGAGACAACATGCTATTGAATGGTATCCTGATGGAGTAAAATGGGCATCATGTTGCATGAAGCCTCACATCACATCAGAATCAATGCCACCATTGCTTGCAGTGCTTAACTTGCCTGAGTCCTAGGTGACAAGCTTGCAGTAGGACCAGTGCCTTCTCAGCATATTGCCACAATACTCAGATTACTGGACTAGCACTTCAGCAGCCAAAGACAGAGAATACATATTTCATACCTGGATATATGCTGGTTCCATTAAGGACAAATCACCCAAGATTCCACCTTGACTTGTACCATCAGCAATTGCACATCCAGCAATCAGGAAACACACAGCTACATATGCACCTACGCTTCCCTGACCTGAAGTTGCTAGATCCACCTGAACAGCAGTAAAATTACAATCAAAAAATCATATTTGCAAAAAAGCAGTTGCTACCCTTGAGATTCCCCTTATTAGTCTGCTACTACAATCTTCAAAATCTCTTTTCTTGTCCTTCCTCTTGAAATGTCAAGCGGCACAACTAAATTCAGTTCACCACAGACTTGGGTGGAAGCATGAGAAATGTGTAAAGAAATATGGAAACCATGTAATAATATTAAGACTTACCACTATCAACAACAGGATCATGGTGAAGAAGAGAGAAAAACCAGCAAGCACACGCAACCGTGTGCTACATCGTGCCTCATACCATGTGAAAATCAGCGATGTCACCAACCCTATTGGTTGGTAGATCAATGTAAATACACGGGAGGGATGGTACCTCTGCTCCTCTCCCCCCACCCACCCACCCAAAAACCACTGATCTTCAGATTCTAGATTTTCAGATTCCTACCACATTACAAGCAAGTAATTTTGCAAGCCTCACAAAAAAAATAAAAATCAGAAGAATTGAGCTTGAGGTCTGACTTGAGCTTGAGTTTAGCAGACACAGAGAGAGCTTACAGGGAAGACGGCATAGTAGTAATCTCCCACGGTGAGGATAGAATTCCATGGAAAAAGAAAGGCTGCTCCAAGTAACCAACATACCAAACATGCCAGGAAATGACCCTGCAGCCCCCAACAACAAGCTCCAACCCCAAGACTCCAAATCAACCATCAGTGCATCACAATTGGGTCCAACAATTCTTTTTCCCAAACAAACTCCAGTCTACTCTTTCTTTGGACTGCAGAATCCTCCTAATTGGCCAGGCTCCAATGTTAGGAACCATAAATGCATGATGCCTTAGCAAGAGATACAAATACAATTCCAACAATATCAGAACCCAAAAAATGGCACCCAACAAAAAAAAGGGGGGGGACTAAATGGAAGTCATATGGAATTCATACAAAACATGGGGTGGTTTCCCATGCCAGAGTTTCCATGCCCACTTCTTCTTGTCAGGTTTGTTCCTTAAGATGAAAACTACAAAAAGAAGGGAAGGGCATTCAAGCTGTTACAGCCATTTCCAGCCCAACCCAGTTCCCACTTCTTCTTGTCAGGTTTGTTCCTCAAGATGAAAACTACAAAAAGAAGGGAAGGGGGCATTCAAGCTGTTACAGCCATTTCCAGCCCAACCCAGTTCCCACTTCATGCATGAAAGCTTACTACACCCAGAAAACCAAAAATGACACTTAAGGGTTCTCTGGAATCTGCACTAAAAAGACTATGTAGTTAACCCACCTGGACTTTCTCAAATTGCTTGGAATCGGCCACCATAGCTTCTTCTTTTTTTGTTGAAACTCTCAAAGCTTCTTTGATTGCAATCTCCCAACAGTTTTTACTGCATCCGGACCACTGCAACAGGCTCACACAAGAGGATACTGACTTGCATGAGACCCATTTGAGTTAGCTGCTGCTGCTGCTGCTTGTGTGTGCCTGCCACCCTGAGTGGGGTTGTGAACAGCCCAGAGCAACGGCGTGAAGAACGGGGACTGGATGTGTGAAGGGAAGTGGTCCGGATGAACTGGACTCTGCTGTCAGTTTGTGTACATTGACATTTGTGAAGGATTTTTTCTTTCCCCTTCACTTTGTCACTTTGTCTTTTTTTTGGATGGATATTTGGGCTTTTGGGAAGAACAAGAAGGGGAAAAAAAAGGAAAAAAAAAGTGTATGGAAGCAACACCTCTTTTCCTTTATTTTGGTCTTTATTCACTACAACAAAAGGTGTCCATGTATGTTGAGTGATTTAACTGGATTTTGAGTGCAAAAGGTGTCCATGTATGTCGAGTGATTTAACTGGATTTTGAGAGAAAAAGGTGTTCATGTATGTCGAGTGATTTAACTGGATTTTGAGTGCAAAAGGTGTCCATGTATGTCAAGTGATTTAACTGGATTTTGAGTGAATTCACTAGTTTGAAGAAGTGAACAAGGACCAATGAAGAAGCAATGAATTCATTGGTCTAATGAACAAGGACTAGTGAATTGCACCCACATTTTGTAATAGTGATTAGCCTTCATTTGGGAGTTTAAGGTCATATCAACTCTTGGTGATGATAAGCTACAATTAATTTATAACCATAGTTACCTACCTTCGGTAGTTTGACACTGAATTATATATTATTTTCAAGAATGTTGAAAAAATTTGCCCAAAAAATTTACAAGGATTTTTTTTTTCCTAAAGGAAAATAAAAAATCTCATGGAACATTTGAAAATATAATGTTTGTTGAAATGGAATCTTCAAATTTAATTAATTATTCGACAAACATGTATCAAAGTCGCCAAAGTATTACTTTGTATGTATATATAAAGAGAGAGAGATTGAAAAATAAGTAATATGCTCAAATTGTCACTAAGTTTTTAAAAATAATTTATTAACTATTTTCCCCTTATATTTGTGTGTCACTTGTCACAAATCATTTTCCAAGATTTTGGTGTTCATTTTGTTTTGTGGTGGATTGTCCAAGTTTTAAAAGATTTTGTCTTACATTTTCAAGTGCGTTCTAAATTTGTTGTGTAGCAAATCTTAAACTTTCTTTTGAGTTTTGCATTCTTAAGTGTGTTCATAGGTTTTTGTGTCTCCAAAATCTTGAATTTTCTTTTTTTTTCTCTCTCTTACCTTCTTTTGTTATATGTCTTGCATTCATTTTTATTATGTGTTTTACATTTTCAAGTGTGTTGTGAATCTTGAACTTTCTTTTGTGTTTTGCATTTTCAAATGTGATGTAAATTTTTTTGCTCGAAAGTTTTGAATTCTCTTATGTTCCTTTTTC
>Ga0209611_10014874_pt1 | contig 10279 bp, 9 predicted proteins | sample S1TSphgellanicum_3_FD_187693 | JGI IMG/M metagenome (GOLD analysis project Ga0209611, IMG submission 187693) | Host-associated microbial communities from peat moss isolated from Minnesota, USA - S1T2_Fc - Sphagnum magellanicum MG (SPAdes) (version 2) | ecosystem: Host-associated > Plants > Peat... | reverse complement strand
TTTTTCAAATTTATTTCGTTTTTGACGATTTTTTGTACGTCAAATGTGCCAATAGGAAAAGTTCAAAGTCTTTTTTGGACACCAAACAAAATAAAACCCCCCGCCCCCTTGAATCTAGCTTGCTTTAAGCACTCGAGTGCTCAATCACCGGTTGGTTTATCCTATAATTGGAAATCACTCAACATTGTCATCTCACTTCAAGGATTGATCACATGGATACAAGTGTTGAGCGAGTTTCACTCTTTTTTGAGAATCAATTAGTTCCGGTTTCTCATGATGTTATGAAAACCTAATTGATTCTCTAATATTAATTTATTTTTTTTAGGTTGACGAGAATTGATCAAATTATCAACTTTTTTTTTTTTTCAAATTCACCCAGTTCTTAAATAGGGCAATTCTCATATATACAACAACAACTGTTTTCCACATCCGGTTTTCACCACCTGATTATTAAAATTTTCATTATTTCAAATCAGTTTTAATAATTAAATAATTAATAATTTAATTACTTCATCCAACGAAAAGAACAACACCATGTGAGAAGAGTGATAATAATAAAGAGAGAAGAATAATAATGAAAGAAGAGCAATAGAAGAGAAAAAAATTAATAGTAAGAGAAGAAGAGTAGCAACCCCAAGTGAGAAAAAAGAACAAGAGGAGCCAATGAACCAAATTTGTTTAGGACCTTGAGAACCGGAATCGGGTTGCCATGTGAAAATTCATCCAGCTTTTTTAAAAAATAAAAATAAAAATCGATTTTGGTTCTCACATGGGTGAGAACCTCAGAACCAATTTTCAGCTTGATTTTCACTCAAAATGAGAACAATCCATTTTCAATGTGCGAATCAAATTGAGAAACGAGTCACCCACTGAGAATTGCCCAACACTGATCGATACCCTAATATAGACATGCAAGAGCTCCACCAAGCTTGGGACTCAATGCCTTTAAGTTAAAATAATGAAAGGGATTTTTTTTCATTTTTTTCAAATGACATGATAAAAGGTGCAACTTATTGAAAAAAATAGAAATAAAAATAATTTAAGTATAAATAGGGTGCTTAAAGTTGTATTATGATAAAATATATCTAATATTTTTATAATAATTTATTATTTGATAACATACCAACAAAATAGCATTTTATCTCATGTGTTCCATAAAATATAGAAAAAATAACTTACTTTAGAAGGCTCTACTTTGATAATTGCTTATTACAATGATGAGGTTGCCAATTGTACAATTCCTTTAGAAGTGGATTTGATTGCAAAACACATTCTTTGTAGAATCTAATGTTTCACCCAAGAGATTTGGAAATGTCCTTCATATTTAAAAATTTGCAATTTCCTATGAATTAACATATGCCATGACAATCAAAAAGGAATAATGATAAACATTTAAAAAAATGAATAAACTTTTTTAGAATAAATTTTTAGCCATGGCCAAACATATAAATTACATTCTCACAAATGAAATTGCAACAAAGGTTGATAGCTTGCAATACACATCATCATTATGATGGAAGGGAACATGTACATGCAATGTTGTATACCAAGAATCTTACAATTATTTCATATTCAAAGTTGTTATGGTTTTTGTGAAGGCACCATAGCTAAAGTATGGAGATGTCCCCATGTGGGCATGCCCCCATGGCAACTAAAGATATTACTTTATTAGTGAATACATTGAAGTCATTGTTTTCTTTTGTTGTGATGAGCATTTTTAAATGGTTGATCAAGACAAAGGGTTTAGAATGATTCCAAAGGTGTTCGTTTAACTATCCAATTGGCCTATTTATTTATATTTGAAAAACATCACAAAAGAAACTTTTGAAAATTTCAAATTTGTGAGAACATATTTACATCTAGTGAGAACATGCATTAGTTCAATTGAGGATGTATTGGGGGAATGTAACTTGTTCAAATTCCTTCACTTCAAAACCAACCCTCCTCCCCCCTTTCTTTTCCCAACTCACAGTTCATTGTATGTCTTCAACCTAATGTTGAGCAAGTACATATGTCATCACCAAGGTAATGATAAATATAAAATGTTAGCAATTTGTATATCATGATCTATAAGATTACACGATTCAAGAAACTCCCAATCTAGGGAAAGGTATATAAGCTTTTGAAATTTATTATGGTAGGGTAAGGGTAAAGGTAAATGTAGAAAATATTTGCCATAATACTCTATCAAGGTAAATAGATAAATGTTAGGCAAATGGTAGGGTAAATCAAAGTTTGTGTAATATGTTTACACTTAAGGTGAATTTGCAAATGTGAAAGGACAATTATTAGTTGTGCAATTAACATTGCAAACATGAGCACATGAATCAACAACCTCCTAATGAAGATTTTTTTAAAATGAAATTTTAAAAAAATGAGTCACATTTTGAAGGCATTCCTATAAATGGGTTCCAAGCATATAAAGTTAACAATCTTGCTCATGATCTAGGTAAAAGCAATGGAAAGAACACAAATGAAATCAGAAAACCGAAAAGTTTAATTTAATATATCACCCTAACTCAAGTGAATCCATCATAACCAAGTGCATTACAAATAAACAAATGCACAAGTAATGTGCAAAAGAACCATGTGTGTAAATTGCAATTACACATTAGACTTTTACTTCACTCAAGGTACCATAGGGACACATTAAATGTGCAATTTTTGAAAAAATGCATTTAATTAAAATTTCCTATAACTTTCCTGCAGTTGTTGTGTTGGAGACAATTTTTTTGGCTCCCACATTTAAACCCTTCACTATATTAATTTTTGATCCTGCAACTTGCTTTTCTTCTAGAGAAAAATAATGTTCAATGGAAACCCAAAAATTTCATCCATTGAAATCACTCCACTCAAAATTTTCTTGCATGACAATGATTTAATTTTGGTGCTGGATTAGTCAAATTATGGTGCTAAATTGGGTCTTCAAATAGGCTGAATTATGGTGTTGAATAGGGCTTATTGTGCCACCAAATAGGCTTAATTATGGCTCCTAATCTCCCACTGGTGTTCTTAACATATGACGGGTTGGAATGGGCCTAAAGCATGTGAAGAGCCTAGTAGGCTGAGACACAATTCTGTCAGGTGATAATATGGGTTATACCAAGGCCTATCCCGATACAATCTTCCCATGACGATTACACATTTGTAATGTGACCAAAATGAGTTTGTTGGACAATGAATTTTTGAAAAGAAAATCTTCGCATGACAATTACACATTTGTAATGTGACCAAAATGAGTTTGTTGAACAATGAATTTTTGAAAAGAAGATCTTCCCATGATGACTACACACTTGTAATGTGACCAAAATGAGTTTGTCGAACAATGAATTTTTGAAAAGAAGATCTTCACATCATGACTACACACTTGTAATGTGACCAAAATGTGTTTGTTGGAAAATGAATTTTTGAAAAGAAAATCTGTCACCTCAGACCTTAATGTCATACAATGCACTTGGCCTTGCCTATTATGTTGGGTGCCTTGCCTAGGTTGTTCTACCAAGCTAGCACATTACCCAACATAATGGGTAGGAGTTTGACCATTCCACAATACATAATTTGTGTGTTCTCTTGCCCTGAGAATAGGCTTGCCTGCTGTTAAAGTGGGGGATTACTTAGTAAAGGTTGTATTTTCCAGCACAATTAATATGGCAAAACTGGCTCACCTTGGCAAGTGGACAATTCAGCTATGCTTCTCCCATGCTCCCTAGATTTTTGGGACTATGGCATTTTTTGATCCAACTTTTGCAAGTCTTACCTTATTAGGACCGGTTTCACATTACGTGAACCGGTTTCTTAGGTGAAAGTGTTTAGACTGATTAAATTGGAACAGAGTATTTTTTTGGAGTTCAGAGTGTGGACACAGTAGGTAGATGTACAACATCTTATTTATTGGCAGGGCCAGCGTGTTTGTGACGCCTTGTTTTTCCTAATTTAAACATGGTTCCCTGACTTTGGGCAGGGTTTGGCTGATTCTGGCACCTAGCTTGCCCTCACCCTCATGTGGTCAGCCACAGGCTTGCTAAGAACCCAAATCAGCCAAACCTCCCCTGCTCTCTCCTTTATAGAGTACACAAGGATTTCCCAGCTGAAAGAAGTGTACTGAATACCTTTAAGATGATGAAACCCTGCCAACCATAAATTGACCAAAGCACCCAAAAAAGGGGGAACACATGGAATAAAATGGAAATATCCACATCCAAGAAGACAAATGAACCACCTAAGAGGACAGGACAAACCACAAGGGAAACATCAAGTTCCTGAACCTCCTCCTATCCCCAGAAGCATATCAAATAATGAAAGGGGAGGACTTCCTGAAAGGAGGCCTAGCCTAGACGAACCTTCACCTGCTGCAACATCACATCTCAAAATAGAGATTGCATATACATGCTATAATGTCATTAACACCCTTTACATATAAAATGCACCCAAAACTGAAAGATGAGAGCCTCCAATGCCCTTTGCTCCCCCCATGTCATGTTGGCAAATCGTAAGATCCTTTTGTAAGATCCTAGGATAGTGAACTTCTTGTAATGTGGTCCCCAAAAGTTTTTAAAAAATAACTGTACATATTATATATTGTAAAGGAAGAAAGTCCCTTCCCCTGACTCCGGACGGACAGTGGCTACGGACAGTAGCTAAATATAGCGAGGGTGTGATTTGATGTCCTCCTCAGACGGTTCCGGCTTGGATCCGTCACTCTTGGTGACTTCTACCTTAGTAGCTCTCGTCTTTAGACGCATCTACGCATCCTCAGACATTGGTGAGGGTGTGACTTGACGTCCTCCTCAGACAGTTCCGGCTTAAATTTTCAGGTAATGTGGTTGAATGTGAAGATTCTGTGTTGTGGGCGTGAAGATTTATAGAATATAAGTGTTTTAAGTGTTTGTGGTTCTTTCTTATGTTGTTGTTGGGTGGGTTTTTGTCGTAGTTTGTGTAGTCTGAATTTTGGAAGCAAGCTCAAGAATTCCACAGCACAAGGGTGGAGAGTCCCGAGGCTGACGCATCTTCGTCTCCAAATAATTATAATGCGTCATTGCGAAGAGAAGGCTGTTCACATTGGTTAGCATGTTGTTCTCTCTTTAGGTGATTGCGACGTTCACGTGCAAATTTTGAGGTGCCTTGATTGAATTCTGCTAGAACATCAATATGTGGAACAGGATTTTCCAAAGAGTCAGTTTACTCGTCATTCCGTTGAGCTTCTAGGTGTTGCCGAAGGGTTGTCAAAGTAGTCGAAATACTACCATGTTACGCAATGAATGCACGCATACGTTTTTGTATGTCTTCGAACATCTTGGGGCGGGGGGTTTCTCCTGCACTCTTCTGTGCTAGTGTCGTGTGTGTGGACATTGTTGAAGTCTGGCTACATCAACTGAAAAATTGTGCAGGTAGCGCTACTGGTGTCAAAATGTGAGGCAAAATCAATCCCCAGGGTGGCAGAGGAAATGAAAGTTCATGGCTTATTAGTTTGTACTCACTTATTTGCTCAAGGTGTTGTTGATTCTTGCAAAGATCACAATACAGAAACAAAGAAAGTGTGTGAGAGAGAGACAGAAAGACAGAGTATTTCAAAGCAGTATTGTATGGACTTATCAAAATCCATCTTCTCTCATTTGAATGTGATTAACTTATTGTATAGTATTAACTTATTTATTTATTAAATGACAAAGATGCACTGGATAGGTGTTGGATTATATAGTGGGTGAAGGGCATTTCCGAAAGTAAGGGACCTAGAATAACACAATAGCCAAGTTTGGGTTCACATTTTGCAAATGTTCTAAACTCATGTGCTCTACCCATAGTTAAAGCATGAGGAAAGCATTATCGGGAACTTGAACATATATATCATAGTCATTGAATGGATTCAGCAAATGTTTGCCAAATAATTAATATATTTAGAATCTGTTATGCAAAACTTTTTGTTTGTTTTAGCAGTTACAATTGAGCAAAATTTTTGTCTCTGGTTCTATTTTTTGAGTCATGCCATGATTTCAAGTCTGTATAAATATCTGTGTGAATCATGGCACGCTCACACAGATATCTAAAATCTCCCAATTGGGTTTTACAAACAGTTGCCAGATATTTGAAATCTCCAATTGAATTTTTCAAAAGAGTTGCCAGATATCTAAAGTATCCTAATTGGGGAGTTGCGGGATATCTAAAATCTCACAATGGGTTTTTCAAAAAGTTGCCAGATATCTAAAATCTCCCACTTGGGTATTTAAAAGAGTTGCCACATATTTAAAATCTCCCAACTGGATTTCTCAAACAGATGCCAGATATCTAAAATCTTGTAATTGGGTTTTTCAAAGAGTTGCCAGATATCTAAAACTTCGCAATTCGGTTTTTCAAAGACTTGCCAGATATCTGAAATCTCCCAATTGGATATTTCAAAGAGTTGTTTGATATCTAAAATCCCCCAATTGGGTTTTTCAAATAGTTGCCAAATATCTAAAATTTCCCAATTGGATTTTCCATAGAGTTGCCAGATATCTAAACTCTCCCTAGTTGGGTGTTTTTCAAAGAGTTTCCAGACACCTAAAATCTTCAATTAGGTACTTCAAAGAGTTACTTAAATGGAGGGTAAAAACACTATACTCAATTGAAATCAGGCTTGGTCAGACAATCAAAAAAATGTTAAAAGAAAGGCAGAGCTTACTTGCTTGGTAGCTATGAAAAAAGTCGAACAAGTAGTTGAAAAAAAAGCACATGAAAAAGAAGAAAATAAACACACGCACACACCATAGCCATAGACTGGATTTGCAAAAAGGTAGAAGGAGCTACAAAGCTAGAAGCTTGATTGCTAGCTAAAACCATTTGCTGCACTGATTTGCTCGCCCTCAAACCTTCAAAAGACGAAAAGCTTCCACCACCACTACCACCACCAGCCATAATTGCTACCATGAGCCCTGCAGGCCCTGTGACCCCAATCGTTGGAGCCATTGGAAACCTGACCAGCCTCCAGATTCTGTGCCTAATGCATAGGTTCGTGTGCATTTGACGGTGCATATTACGAAATTACGATTACAAACTATAATTCCAAAACCTTTTTATATACGACATTTCGCATGTATCTATTGAAACCCTGGCCGCTGAAAATCTTGATGTTTGCATTACTTGTGACCCATGAAATAGCAACATATAGTTGACCATGGGAATAGACCGGAGACGTCAAATATACCCTAACGTTGTTGAATGTTTGACCTTGACTCTTGTTGATTGTGATTGCAAATGCCACTCGAATTAGAAATTGATGACGACGCAAAACAAATGGCCAATCAGTCCCGGAGGGGACATGATGATGCGAGGTATGAACACATGTTTACTGACATTATTCCCTGTGATGATCTTTGTTTCAATGACATGTTGACCCAATCTTTTGACAATCAACCTCGTACCATTACACAATCCTATTGATTGCGCAACAAAAGGATTGGCACACCCACTTTGAGTTGCAGTTCATGATTTGCGATACTGTTGAATCGCAAAGTGTTTAGAAATTCCACCGGATACAATGAATCCATTGAAACTCCTGCAGCAACATTTGCACCTTCTTCTATTGGAGCCAAAGAATTTGCGCTCAAGTACGTGTGCAATTTTTCAGATAGCGATTCTAAAATTGCATTGTTGACTTCATCAACATTAGTATTTTTGGGGGCTAGAATGTTGCATTGCATAAGATACATGGCATCCCTAGAGTGGCACCGGTGATCCGGATAGATGGTTCGGATTAATCCTCTTAAGCTGCAATCTTTTGCTAGTAGCCTCATATGGGATGGAATCTTGATCCAATCTGGATCGACACCTTTTTCTCCTACAATGGTGGGAAGACTATCGATTGCAACATTAATACATTGTGGATGCTTATGTGGCTATCGAACACAATCGTTTGAAGTATTTGCACCTAAATCAAAAAAAACTTCACGCAGATCTTTATCAAGGCCTTCAGGATGCCATCGCAGTAGGTGACAATAATGTTGTTGCCATTGGATAGAGGATCATTCTGCCATCTTCTTTCACAGTAGGTCCACGTCACATGGTTTAGAATTATCAAGATGCCATGGTAATCTGTAAATGGGCAGGCTACCTGGATGCGTTTGTTACATTCACTTGCAATCCCCAGTGGCTTGAAATCAAAAAAGTGTTGCTGCTCGGACAATAACTTTAGGATCGACCGGATTTGGTAACCCGAGTGTTCAAAATCAAGCTAAAGGAGTTGATCAATGACATTCATAAGAAACATATTCTGGGATGCATGATTACGGGAATCTATGTCGTTGAATTTCAAAAGCGTTGGCTGTTGCATGCACACATTCTCATTTTTTTTACCAGAGATTATAAACCACACATGGTCGAAGATGTAAACCGCATGATCAGTGCTGAACTTCCTAATTCAAAAACAAACAAGTTGGCCCACGAGACGGTTGCCAGATGCATGATGCATGGTCCATGTGGAGCTGCGTTCCCAAATGCCCCGTGCATGGAAAAAGGCAAATGCAAAAAACAATATCCACGCAAGTTCCAATCCGAAACGGTGACGGATGTAAATGGATACCTTATTTATCGGCATAAAGATACGAGGCGCACAATTGTGGTTCATGGCATTGAATTGGACAATCGTTGGGTGGTACCGCATAATGTCTATTTATCGACTAAATACGATGTGCACATTAACGCTGAGGTTTGTAACAATATTCGTGGAGTCAAATATCTATTCAAGTACGTATATAAAGGACATGATCGTGCGACTGTTGAGATTTCGCACTAGAGCGACAATGCCACCAAAGGAAATGTGGTCGATACTGATGAAATTAAAAAATATCTCGACTATCGCTATGTATCTGCATCGGAAGTAGCGTGGCGCATCTTCAAATTTGATATGCATGAGCAATTTCCTACCGTTGAGCGTCTATAATACCATTTGCCCAATCAGCAAATGGTGTTGTTTCGCGATGACGATGATGTGCAGGAAGTGGCAACACGGTTAGCCATTTCCAGAACGATGTTGACGGAATGGTTCAAAACAAACCAAGAATCGGAAGTTGCACGAAGCCTTACGTTCGATCAATTCCTTCAGATTGCAATGGGTGTGGAATCGGAAGTTGAAGCGATGGACACTTTGTAAGAGAGGCTTTGCCATTGGTCACATGTATTATGCACACCCGACATCGAGTGAACGTTACTATTTGCGAATGCTGTTGAACTACGTCAAAGGTGCCACATCTTATGAACATTTGCGGACAATGGATGGCAGAGTGCACGACACATTCAAAGATGCATGCATTGCGATGGGTTTGCTTGCAGATGACATTGAATGGGATCAAGCCTTGGAAGAAGTCGGTGTTTGGGTCTTAGAACGACAGCTGCGTGACATGTTTGCCTCCATGTTGATGTTTTGTGAGGTCATGAATCCTAGACAGCTATGGGATGCACATTGGGAGTCTTTGAGCAATGACATTGAAGCAATGACACGCTGCGAGCGTGCTGATCTAATTGTTACCCTTCCTGAAGATGCGTTAAAGGATCGTGCATTGTATGAAATCGATCAGGTTCTCATGTGCAATGGACACCGTCTGGAAGATTTTCCAACACTTCCCAAGTCTAATTACATCCCTTCTGTTCATGGAAGAAACCGATTGGTTCAAGAAGAACTGGCTTATGATCGACATTCATTGACCACAGATGCGAACAATGCAGAAGATAGGTTCAATGATTATCAACACAACACATACGAAACTATTTTGAATGTCGTGGCAAACAAAGAGGGCAAACTATTCTTTGTGTATGGCAGTGGTGGAACTGGTAAAACATTTGTTTGGACAACACTTTTGTCCCGTCTATGAGGGCAAGGCAAAATATAGCGAGGACGTCATGAAGCTTCCCCTTAATCCGGACGGACAGTAGCTAAATATAGCGAGACTTGCACATGCTAGCAATTTAGCTTCTTGGGGAGGGAGGAAAAGGTGTAGCAAAAGAGCAAGCTCGCTCTTGAAGGGAATGGAGCAGCAGTTGTATGGCAGTAAAGGTGAAACGCCCGGGCTTATAATAATTGCAGCCCCAACCACCTAGGCCCTGTGTTTCTCCGGGTGTTAGGACAAGGACAGTATGGGATTAAAGTGAGATGCTATGGAGAATATGTTGGGGAATACATTGGGAACTTGGGCAACATATTGAGAATCCATTGAGAACTTAAAGGGAACACATTGGGAACGAGAGAAAAATGAAAAAAAAAATCCTTCTAGCTCCCAGCAAAGCCTTGGGTGAGCACCTAATAGCAATT
>Ga0209611_10014873_pt1 | contig 10280 bp, 5 predicted proteins | sample S1TSphgellanicum_3_FD_187693 | JGI IMG/M metagenome (GOLD analysis project Ga0209611, IMG submission 187693) | Host-associated microbial communities from peat moss isolated from Minnesota, USA - S1T2_Fc - Sphagnum magellanicum MG (SPAdes) (version 2) | ecosystem: Host-associated > Plants > Peat... | reverse complement strand
AATTTTTCATGTTCTGAAAAAAAAAAAACATTATTTATCATATTTTGCATGTTTTACTACACCAAGCCAAATTCAAACTAGAACCTCTTTCATGAGAGAAAAAGAATCAACCAGCAACATACTTTTCAGCATTCAATAGGAATAGGTTTTCTATTAAAAAAAACATGTACCATAGGGTCAAAACTCTCTGATAAAAATCCACATTTTGCGCATCATCAGCCACTTTTTGCACCAAACAATGCTAGTTGGGGGTATTTAGCATCTTCCAGTGTATTGTCTTGGAGAGTGGCTATTCAAACACACAGGGTGCCTTCAAAATACACAAGGAAATTTCTCCTAGTGCTTCTACAAGTTTTCAGTAGCTCCTCCTATTCATGAAGTTGAACATTTTTGCCTATATTCACACATGATTGTCATGAACAAGAGATTTTTCACCCATATGCCCTATTTGCCCCTCAGCTTGGGTGAACCAGCACCTACACTGGTACCATAGTGGTTTCGAAATGTTGTAGTATCACCTCAATATTTTAAAGCACTAGGGACCAGGCCCATCCCACTATAGTTGGTTGATGATGTTGGTCAAACTTTTTATCTTTTTTTACTTCATCTTTCAGAAAAGAATTTGGTGGTCGTTTGCTCACCATTTTCATGTACAATGGAATAGGACACCCATTCCACCAATGCAGGAAGCCTGCATTGCACCTTCCATTTACAATAGTTGGCAAAGGGACTGCACTAAATGTGGAGGAAGGAGCTTGTTGGCTGATGTAAACCATGCCATCTTTTTTCTGAGGAAACAAGAGGACAAGGGAAGTTCTGTATTGCTTTTTTATCACATGTAAAATACATGTGATACACAAAGCTATCCAGAATTCAGAAAAAGACAGTTGCAGTACGGACAATTCTTGTGGAAAAGTAAGAGAACTTTTTTATATTAAAAACGAGCCTCAGAGGGGCCAAGGGGCCCCTGTTGGTGGGAGGAGAAGGCCAATTTGAGAGTAACAACATTTTTGTAAAGGGATAACATTTCAAAAAATAATTTTGTCTTTGGAAAGGCAAACAATCATAGTTGATTAGTGAAAATTCTTGGGATTTGAACATTGTATATGGCTCCTTTTTAGTTGCATTGGTTGATGAAGGTGAAAATAACATTCTGGTGATAGCATAGCAAAAGAACAACACATATTGTGAAGTTGTAAATAAGAGATTAGTTCTTCAGTAGCTTGGACAGTACCTCTACTTTTGTTATAAATGTACAGTACCTCTACTTTTGTTATAAATGTCAAAAATTCATAAATGTTCTATTGAAAGGATAAAATTTTGTGAAATTTCAAAATACATACATATCTAGGTCATCTTCAAAACCTGTTGAGAGCAAGAGGGAACAGACTAAGGAATCTTGATATCAAAAGTATAGAGATAAAAATAAATTAAGTTGCAAAGTATGTTCATTGAAAGTTCAGACCATTGATCTAAAGCCAACAGTGCATTACTCTCATTTATGCAATTGACCTGCTAGGGCAACAATATTATAATTAAGCTATGTAACTGCCCTCTATAGAGCAAGTTAATGGGGAAAAGAAAAGAACAGCTCCTACATCAGATAATAGTCTCATATAGATGCAGAACTAAAAAGAAAATATCACTGGTGTGATCAAATGAAGGCAAGATGTATCCTACTTGCTCACATATCATGTAAGATTGACCCTTAAGTCGTTTAAACCAGAATGTGAGCAACATGAGAAAAAATGGCCAGAATATGAGCACAAGGAGCATAGGGCATTAACCAGTGTTGGGCGGTTCTTAAAAATCGCAACAAATACCTGCTGGTTATCAACCTATGTATATACCCCCTCAACCGGCGGGGTTAAAAACATGAAAGAACGGGGGGCTCACGGAACCGTCAGTGGTCTCAGAAGGAAAGAACCTCATGAAGTAAGGAACTGTCAGTGGTCTCAGAAGTAAAGAACCTCATGAAGTAAGGAGCTGGCAGTGGTCTCAGAAGTAAAGAACCTCATGAAGTAAGGAGCTGGCAGTGGTCTCAGAAGTAAAGAACCTCATGAAGTAAGGAACTGGCAGTGGTCTCAGAAGTAAAGAACCTCATGAAGTAAGGAACCAGCAGCAATTTTTGGACTTTGAACACCTGATCCAGTCTCAGAAGTAAAGAACGTCATGAAGTAAGGAACCAGCAGCAATTTTTGGACTTTGAACACCTGATCCAAGGTTGTTGTGAAGACAACTCCGGTTCTTTGAGTTCTCAATGTGATAGGAGGTTTCGGCGTTTTGGCTTTTTGGCAGCACACAACTTTTGAGGAATGCAATTCATGAAGGTTGCAATTTGATGTTGCAACTGCAAAAGAGGTGGCGATGGTGACATCAATCAGCAGGTATGGAATTCTTGATCCACATTTTTTCGGTTAGGTTTCAAGTTTGTGTGAAACTTTGTCGTGAGTTTTGTTTGTGAAGCTCCAACCTCCAAGGATCTAGTGCACTATGCACTTTGTAGTTCATTGTTCATAATGAGAAAGGTAGAGTATAGAGTCTTATAAGTTCTAGGAGTTATAAGGTCTGATGTCCAACCACAACGTCCCAATATCTCTTGAAATGTAGCTCGATGACCTAGGGTGTCAATCTGACCTTTTTATGACATTTAATGTAGCTCTTGAAAACCACGTTGCAGATCGTGAAGACATTGAAAGCGGAAACATTTCAGCAGGGGCATCAAGTTCATCACACACAAATCAAGAGCTTGCTACATTTGGTGCACCAACCTCATCATCACGTGGAAGCAAAGCTAGTGATCCTATGTTGCCAACTATTGAAGGGACACTGGCTACAGTAGAAATCTTCAAAGCTTTACAAAACCAAGTTAAGTTTTGGAAGCCTTGGTGTCATAATGCCCTTACTTAGGCCTTTTTCTGTGTGAATGATGGCAAACATGTAGATCTTATCAACTCTAAAATTATGACGTGCATAGTTTGTTACAACAAAGTAGTTGGTCCAACTATTCTTACTTAGCTAATGAAATGTAGGAAAGGCTTGATTACCTATTTCAAGACAAATGGCATCATAACCATGACGAGACGTGATTGCCGAACACCTTAAACTTCTTCAAAAACTATCTAAAAAGGTGATCAATACCCCAAAAGATCCACAAGCTTGATGAATTTCCAAGGAGAGGCTTGGAACCACTCCAAGCGTGATTTTTGATTTATATGGGTGAGTTGATCCATTTAAGAAGGACAATAAACAACAATAAGCATTTTTTCAAGATTTGGTGCTTTTCATCATAAAGAATTATTTATTGACTTGAACTATAGAAAGCATCTAGTTGCAATGAATGGGGCTATGCTTATGTCCTCAACTTGTTTTTCCATCTCAAAAAGTTTTCAAGGAAGAAGTTTTATCTAATTTGGTGGAGAAGATCAAACCTTTCTATGTGTTATCGCTTTGTATGATTGCTTATCTACCACAACAACATTTGATCTTTGGATGTCAATTGGTGTGCATGATGTTTTTGCCCTAGTTGTAAATTTTATTAATGCAAATTGGCAACCGAATCAAATTATTATTGGGCTTTTTGGGGCTATTGAAATAACTAGTCAAGCAATGGCTATGAAACTCCAAGCTCTTTTGGATAAGTATAATTTATGGAAGAAGATTCTAGTGTATGTGAAAGATGAAGGATCAAATGTAGGAGCAATGACAACAATTTTAAAATCGGTGGTGAGTTGTGACAATTTAACGTTGGAGGAGCCTTTCCAAGGAACCTATTTTGGGCACACCATGTCAAAGGCATGTTAATATGGCACAACGAATGAAATGGTTTCTGTTGTCCAAGTAGAGTTTCAAAAGTGCATTACATGGCTAAAGAAATCAGGGAAAGGGTGTCAAGAATGGACAAGGGTTTGCATTGATGCGAAATTACAACCACGGAAATTGAACACACCGGTGAAAACAAGGTGATGCATCATGCAAATGAGGTGAAAACAAGGTGATGCATCATGCAAATGATTGTTTAAATTTGCTTCATGATGTTAATCTATTGGTTTCCATGATGTTAGTTTGTTATGTACTGCGATGAAATTTGGATGCATAAAACCTTCTAAAAGTGGATGTTTTTTTAACCAAGTTGTTAAGTTTAGGGGAGGTGTTTTCAAAATTTGAACTTAAAACCTTCATCTTTACATGAAACCTTCATCAATTTTCACTTATGTTCTTTATTTAGTCATCACCACCTTCCTAAGTCATTTTGCAAAAGGCCAAAATCCAAACTACAACACAATGAATTTGTTGTATAAAAAAACTTAGTTGTAGTTAGGTGCAGCAATTACTACAATGAAAATTAGGTGGTGAGATTGATTGAAATTTCAAATCACATTCCCCTATTTTTTGTCAAGAACCAAGATTCTTTTTGAGGTGCACAGTACCTAATATATCATAAATTGCACATGCCACAAAGCTATAGGTCCCGTGGGTCGTGCTACTATTGTTGATACAATAATATTTCAATTACATCCACACAAGATGCAAAATGTTCCTTCTTGAAATTGACAAGTCAGTAAGTAATTATCACCTTCCTAATTTTTGTTGTAGAACGTCAAAATCCAAATTGCAACAATAAAAAAATTTGGTTGTAGTTAAAAACTATTATTATAATTGTGAAAATTAAGTGGTGAAATTGATTGAAATCTCAAGTCAAGTTTCCCTACTTTTTGTCAAGAACCAATACTCTTTTGAAATGTGTAATATATCATGCAATTGCATGTGTCACAAAGTTGTAGGTCCCAAGAATCCTACTATTGATGTTTTCCAACAATAATATTTCAATTACATCTACAGGAGATGCAAAATGTTCCTTCTTGAAATTGACAAGCTAGTTAATCATCATCACCCTCATGACTCATGTTGCAAAAGGTCGAAATCCAAACTACAACAAAAATGAATTTGTTGTATAAAAAAATTCAATTGCAGCTAAGAACTATTATTGTTGTTTCAAAAATTAAGTGGTGAAATTGATTCCAATTTTAGGTCAAGTTTCCCTACTTTTTGTCAAGATATGAGATTCCTTTGATGTGCGCAATGCCTAATATATCATGTAGCTACGCATGTCACAAAGTTATAAGTCCCATGAATCTTGCTGTCATTATTATTGCAATGATACTTCAACTACATCTAAACAAGATGCAAAATGTTCCTTCTCGATATCAATAATCTAATTAGTTAACATCACCCTCCTAATTCATGTTGCAAAAGGTTGAAATCTAGAATGCAACATAATGAATTTGTTGTGTATAAAAAAATTTGGTTGCAATTAAAAGCTATTACTACAAAAATTAAGCGACAGCATGTAGATTAGCTCCAACATAGAATATAACTCTTTATTGAATTCATTCATGATCTCATGTGTGAGAAAAATCAAATTGCAACTCATGCTGTTAATTTTGATGTAGTCGTTTGATTTTATGTCTTATATTAATTATTAAATTTTATTACATAGTGAATTATAGTTGAATGCAACATGATCAAGACTCTAGGATACTTCCTATACAAGCACTAAACTTTCACAACCCCCTATCTCTAGAAGGATATTATTGCATGAAATTTTAGCAACAATACAAATTAATGTTAGTTGAATGTTTAGTTTTTCAAATATTGTAACATAGTTTTTCTACTTTCATAGATGATGGCAATGGGCATGCATTGTACCTTTTCAATTTTATAAAGTTTGTTGAGAGTTGTTTGGAGTTTTTGGATGTTATGGTATGATGCATCCTTGAACAAATACTTTTTATGTTTGTGTTGTTCTTTTTATGTTTGTGTTGTTATGATCAGTAAAATGCAACCACCTAAAGAGAAGGAATAATCACAAGGGGCAATTAAAAAGCTAATAAAGGTTTATCTTGTAGGCAGACTATGTGTTTTTTTTTTTTGTTGCAACATATAGTGAACTTTGCCATTGATTTTTTTTCAAGGGCTTTATTAGATTTTAATAATGGATTGTGGTGTTTGGAATCATGGAGCTATTGGTCATTTGTGCAACGCCAAATCTAGTAGCCAGGTCATTTTTTTGCAAACAAAAGATTCTAGATTTGAACAAGTTAATAAACCACTTGTTTTTTTTATTGTTGTAGTAAATAGTGAACTTTGTTTTTGATTTTTATAATAAGGTTATGTTGGATCCTATTAGTGGACTATGGTGCTTACAATCATGGAGTTCTTGGTTATTTGTGTAATGCCAACTTTGGTGGTTGGTTCATTTTTTGTAGACAAGAGACTCTAGATTTGAACTTCATTAGATTTTTTTTATTGAACAATTTTTTTTAAAAAATTTGTAGAGGAAGAAAATAATTAGTTATGTGTTTTTTTCTTTGTGTAGATTTGCAAGTAAAGTTGTCATGTTTCAAGATGCACTATTGTATCAAAAAACAATAGTCTTGTGTTATAATTGTCAAACACAAACATGTGTTGCTAGGTAGGTTCCTCCACCATTATCCTAAAACATAGTTCAAGTTGTTGTGGACAACTTGAATCCTTTTGTTTCAACATGCATGCTCAACCAATTTCATGGACATTAGTTGTTAAGTGATGCATTAAATGCAGTAATCACAATGGGTTTAAAGTTTCAACAAGACATCACTAATCATGTTATCCTAGATAGCACACTTGATGATGAAATTAATGGATATTTAGATGTTGAGTTGATAGAACTCGCCATCAACATAAAAAGGCAAGTGATATTAGTGTCGGATCCATTCTTATCTTTTTTGCGGAAGTTTGAGCCTAAAAAAACTCATAACATGCTATGTCTTATGTTGAATCCTTGATATAAAAACCTACACCTTATGTCTTCTTTCATTGGGCGTGATATTAGTAAGCTAATTGTAAATGAATATGATGAAAAGTCATTGTTCTTGATGTGGTTGAAATGTTATGAACACTCGCATCAAATATTTGGAGCTCTAAATAATTCATAGTCTAGTTAAATGGATACTAATGTAAAATGTAACTTAGACATATGTGAAATGGGAAGTTGTGGTAATGAACCTATGCGGGAGTGTGTCAATCAAGAACTTTTGTTGTTTTGACGATTTTAGGTTGATGTGAAGGAAACAAATTGCCCATTGCAATGGTGGAATAAACATGAAACTATGGTTGCCACTATGGCGTTATTAACATGACAAATTTTGAGAATTACAAGATCTCAGATTGAAACAAAATTCATTTTTTTCCCTCTCTGGTATTATGACCAATTTATGTTGTTGTAGGTTGTAAATTGATAACCTTGAAAAGCTAATTTTTGTTCATAAAAATTGACTTAATGATCCTTGATAAAGGTGGCCCCAAGAGTATGGCAGATTTGGTTGAATTTGAAACGGATTTGGTGGAAGAGTCAGTTGAAGGAGCTTTTGAGGAAAAGTTTGATGCTTTATGTACATGAACGGTGAGGGAGTTGTACCTCTATCTCCCAACTTCCTTTCATTTATATTGTGCAAATGAAAAACAAACATGACATTTTGATGACATTATTGCTTTCTATTTGGATGTTACGCTGTTTTTTATTTTGATGTTATTGTTGCTTCCTATTTTAATGTTGATGTTTCCTTGCATTTTCATTTTCATTGGCCTTAAAACTGAATTTTTGTGCTCTATGTTTGTAGATTGCAATTTTCATGTGAGATTGTTAACAATGGTTATTGTTGTGATCATTTGTGTAGCAAGAAACCATGCTAGAAACTTTGTTTGTTTAACTAATTTACATTTTTCTTGTCATTGTTGTCAAATATGTGATTTCAAATGCAAGTTAGTTGTTAGTTATTTTTCAGTTTGAATGCTAGAAACTAAGTGGGGAGTTGGGACTTGAATGGGTGTTATTGGATAGTAGAGTCCACATTGTCTTTAATCACCAATTTTGAAGTTTAGCACACTGATCAATTGATTTATATATCACTAATATGATGTGAGGTATTCTATCTATAGGATTGTTTTCAAGTTTTATTCATGTAAGTGGCCATCATCCACAAGAACATTACATGTTATAATTAGTTATGGTGATTTTATTTTAAATAATTTTTGTGGAATTTTTGTTTTGAAAAATAAAGAATTTATGGTAAAGTATTCCATTTCCAAAAAGTTTTGTAGCCTCTCCTTTTGTTCATGTGGATGGTCCATAATTTAGAAATTTGGATGTCAATGGATAATTGCTTAATATAACATTATTTGTCTTTATAGATTTATTTGTAAATGGGGGATTTGATCTCTTGTTGTAAGTTGTAAGCTGATTTATATTTTGATTACTTGTATGCTAGGTTAGAATCAAAGAACTGGCAAAAAGCTTGTTCAAAATAAGAACCTTTTCATAATCGTCGTTCTCCATATTCTTTCAATTAAAAAATATTTGCATACGATTGCCTATTCTCTAACCATAAGATAACCCACCCAATTAAGAACCGAGGAGGTTCAAAATTTTAAATAATTGAAACCAACAAGGTTTTTTGATTTCAAAAAAATTCAAAAAACCGGAATTCGAAGTTTTTTGATTTTCAAAATTTTAATTAGTTGGAACCAAAGGTTTTTTAAAAACTCAAAAAACCACCTAACACTGGTATTATCATCTCATTTCAAATTTTGAATACAAATGAGCCCATGAGCTTTAAGTTTTAACATCTCAATTAAGATCTTAAAAAACAACTAGGCAAGCTAGCCTCATGAGTGTTCAGTATTTCAAGATAGCGCTAAAGGCCTTCTCTTCAAATACCAAATATACTGTGTTACATTTTAGACTGGTGGAAATGTAACTTGGTGTGTAACTTGATGAAATTGCATAATTATTTAAATAATTGTTTAAAGGGGTAAGTTGAATGGTAGAATTCCATAATTGGTCATGGTGCATTGACTTATGTCATGTGCCCCATGTGATATTATTTCCTTGCGATTAATTGTGGAATCACATGAGGAACCATGTGATATTGTTTCCTTGTGATTAATTGTGGAATCACATAGGAAACCCTACCTACCAGATGTACTATGTGGCATCCTAGACTGGTGTTCGGTTTCTAGGTAGAGGGTGAAAGCTGTCCACTAGTCAGGCCAACTTTTTCGAAACCAAATCTAAGGTTCTTCCATTCACCCTTGTGCAGTGATCAAGAGCCATCCTGTTTCTTATAATTGCTCCACCTTTGCTCCTGAAGATAGCTTCTGGTTCAAGGCTATGGATGGTAGAACATGGCATTCATCTATGTACTTGCGCTGTGTTTTGATGGGCCAGAGTGAACCAGCACCCACCAACGCACCAGGAAGGATGGATGGTGAGTGGTCAAGAAATGGTTTTCTGTTGGGTTTCCATTCCCTAGCTAACTGTGGTAGTTAGCTCAGTTCCTTTTTCCTAAGCTACTAAGGTCGTTAGTGGATAGGTAGTAAAACTACCCTGGTCTATGTACAAACCATATTCTTCCTTAGTAATCACTTACTTTCTTACCTATTTACATACATATATCATCTTTTTCTTATTAAGTGGGTAACCAAGGTGAAACCCAAGATTAATTCAGGTGAATTTCATTCACAACTGAGTTGTATGGAGCGGGCCAGTGGATTGGGTGCTGGAAGGTGCTAGTTCACAGTGGACATTAAATACCAGTGATGGGAGGTTCTTGGCTTTAATGGATGAACCTTCAGTTTAGTTTTTTTTTAATAAAAGAATAGATCCGGTTTTGTTTCTGTTTTCACAAAAACATGGGACTTTGGGTTTAATTCTGGTCCAGTGATAGAAAAACAAAAAATTTAGGTTCTGATTGTCGCTCCAGTTCTGGTAATTAGACTCAATTCCAGTTCAGAGTAACTTAGTCTGAAACGAGTGTCCAATTGTCAATTAACCCATAATTCTTGACCACTGTTCCCCCCTTCCCCCCCCCACCACAAAAAAAAAAATCAAAAATTCCAATTCCAGTTTTAATTCAGATTCCAAAACTGAATTTGATTTCAAACCCACTTTCAAATAATCCGAATTGAAATCGACAATTCTCGCCAACTAAACTTCATAACGACCCAACACTGTAAAATGCCTCCCAATGACCTCTGTTCAGGCATCAGTGCCACACACTATGTGGCGCTGCAGTGTTTCGGTAAAGGGTCTGACTAATTTGAGCACAGCTTTAATTCAAATGGAAAAACAGCACTGATTTCACTAACTCACTAACTGCTCAAAAGTATGCTGTTGGAAGTCCTTTCATTGTCTCCTAAGAAGTGATGGGTTGTAAATTGGTGTGGGACAGCAGAACATC
>Ga0209611_10014871_pt1 | contig 10281 bp, 10 predicted proteins | sample S1TSphgellanicum_3_FD_187693 | JGI IMG/M metagenome (GOLD analysis project Ga0209611, IMG submission 187693) | Host-associated microbial communities from peat moss isolated from Minnesota, USA - S1T2_Fc - Sphagnum magellanicum MG (SPAdes) (version 2) | ecosystem: Host-associated > Plants > Peat... | reverse complement strand
GCTGCTTTTTCCAAAAAGTTCAATATTGGATCATGTGTATACTCTGCAAGGTCAGAAACTGAGCTTTTTGATTAAGCCAAGAACGATACTAACTCAGGGTACTAATACCGTTTCTATATGAAGATGCGTCATATTGAACCCCCCTGACGGGGGGTAAAAGTAAGCGCAACTTTATAGAGAATTAGTATAACTTAGGTTCAAAAGCGCAATCTGTACCCGTGCGAAGTATATTAACGGATAATGGTCGTTTCCGACTTGTAGGGGCGTATTGCAATACACCCCAGGGCGTGGACGGGAACACTCTCATTCCTGGGAAAATCAAACGGTGAGGCGCTAAAAATGCTTGCTCATATTTTATGATTTCTGTCAATGCGTAAGTCCTAGATACATAAGTGATGGGGAGTGTCTGCTAGTATCAAAAATTCAATCAAAGTTTTAGTTCATGAAGATGAAGTTCAGATCAACAGAGAGCTAATCTGCTGTTATTGATTTGAAAGAATAGGGATAAGGAGACAAATGTGATTAAATGTATTCCTAGTTGAAAAAATAAATGTAGTAAATTCCTTTATGCGTAGAGATTCGATCTTTTACAAACTATTTCAACAATACCCAGCTTTACTATTTGAATTATTGACAAATCCTCCAGAAAATGCAGGGGAATACAAATTTGATTCAGTCGCAGTCAAAGAACCAAAGTTTGAAATCGATGGTGTATTTCTGCCACCAGAAAATCAAGGAGCAGGGATTGTATATTTTTGTGAAGTACAGTTTCAAAAGGACGAAAAACTGTATGAACGGTTATTTGCCGAATCTTCATTATATTTCTACCGCAACCGCTACAGATTTAAGGATTGGCAAGCAGTTGTCATTTATCCGAACCGCAAAATTGAACAAAGTGATATTTATCCCTATCGAAACCAGCTGAATGGAGACCAAGTACATCGGATATATTTAAATGAGTTGGGAGATATTCGCCAACTACCTGTTTGGGTAGCACTAATGATGCTAACTACGGTAGAAGAGGAAGTAGCACCGGCAGAAGCTAGGTATTTATTAGCCAGAAGTCAACTCGAAGCATCTGTGCCATCAAGTCGCGCAATAATAGAGCTAGTGACGACAATAATGGTGTACAAGTTTGAGCAATTAAATCAAAGGGAGATAGAACAGATGTTAGGAATTACACTTAAGGAAACGCGAGTTTACCAGGAAATTAAGCAAGAGGGACGAGTTGAAGGACGTTCAGAAGGACGACTTGAGGGAGAGAGATTGCTCATTCTCCGTCTGCTAACTCGACGGGTAGGAGAATTATCTCAAGATGTGAGTGAACGTGTAGAAACTCTGTGTTTAGAACAATTAGAAAATCTAGGCGTAGCATTGCTTGATTTTAGCAGTATGGCTGATTTACAGGTTTGGCTAGAAGCCCTTGGGGATTAAAATATTGACGATACATTCACCCTGACGGGAAATGGGAGAGCGATCGCTCATTCTCCGTCAACTAACTCAACGGTTAGGAGAATTACCCCAAGATGCAGGTGAACGTGTAGAAACTCTGTGTTTGGAACAATTAGAAAATCTAGGCGTAGCATTGCTTGACAAGCCCTTCAGGCAAGGCAGAAGGCAGCTATGCTGGAGGCAGAGGGCACTTATGTGGATGTAACGGTTTATACGAGACGGGTAATGCCTTCTGCCCTGCCTTGCCCACAACGGGTCCAAGAAAGCGGATTTATCCGGAACAGAAAAAAAATCTGTTACGAGACGCGCAGTGAACCAGCGCTGCAGGAGGGTCAGCCCGCTCTCACGGCGACTGGTGTTAGCGTTAGCGTTGCGGTAGCGAGTACTCGAGCGTCACCCGTTCGCGCAGCGTCTCCGACAGGAGAAGGGCGCTCTTGTACAGGGCATCCTTGCTTGAATCCTCTGCCATTTAGGCAGGGGTCATAAGTGCCTTCTGCCCTCAGCATAGCTGCCTTCTCAATTTTCGGTAGCAGATGACACTCACAGCCCTGCATATTTGCCACTCAATTGCAAAGTATATCATGAAACCATCAATTACGAATTATTCTATTTCACTTCAATCGCTCCCAAAGCGCGAAGATTTGGTCTTTGATCTTCCGTCAAGCCAATAACACCCGTAATGTTCATCCCTTCATAGGGTTTAGGAATCTTCAAAGATAAAGGTTGTTCAGATTCACCTTCGTGGATGCTTCTCAGCCGGATGATCCCATCACCGATACCACTAGCGATCATCCCCCCTTCACCTCCTATGTGGGGGATTGGACTAAAAGCAACTGATAGGACTTCATCAGCATTTTCCTGAAAGGACTTGATAGGCTGATCGTCACGAACATCCCATAAATATATAGTCCCGTCCTGACAGCCACTCACAAGCATTTGTCCATCAGGACTGAAAACAACTGAATGTACCCAGTTCTTATGTCCCGTCAGAGTCTTGATGCAGTCGCCGGTGCGAACATCCCATATTTTGACGGTATGATCATTGCTGCCACTAGCAAGTAGCAGTCCATCAGAACTGAAAGCGACTGACCTAACCAAGTTCTTATGACCTTGCAATATCTGCGGGGAAGTATAAGTGTGAACATCCCAGATCCTGATTGTACAATCATCGCTGCCACTGGCAAGGAACTGTCCATCAGGACTAAAGGCGACTGATCGTACCCAATTTGTGTGACCTCGTAATATTTTCAGCGGAATACCCTGATCAATATCCCAGATTCTGACAGTGTGGTCATCACTACCACTGGCAAGTAACCGACCATCAGGACTAAAGACAACAGATCTTACCCAGTGATTATGATTTGTCAGAACTTGGAGACATTGCTTACCCCCGCCAGACTCAAGATTCCAGATCCTGATGCTTCGATCATCACTACCACTAGCAAGTAACCGACCGTCAGGACTGAATGCCACTGACCAAATGCGGCTGGTATGTCCTCGGAGAGTGGTTCTAATCTTACGAGTATGGATATCCCAGATCCTGACAACCTTATCTTCACCACCACTGGCAAGGTATTGACCATCCGGACTGAAAGCAACCGACAAAATCCAATTCGAGTATCCCCCCACCGTACTCAGGCATTGACCTGTTTGCGCGTCCCAGGTTCTCACAGTTTGGTCATCACTGCCACTAGCGATCCGCCGTCCATCCAAGCTGAAAGCCACTGACCAAACTCGATTATCATGCCCATACAAAACATTCTGGCATTGACCAGTTTGAGCATCCCAGATTCTCACAGTATTGTCATCGCCGGCACTGACGATTTGTTGCCCATCAGGGCTGAAAGCCACTGACCTGACCCAGTTCTCATGTCCTAGCAAGGTCATGCGACATTTACCTGTGCGAACATCCCAGATTTTCACAGTGTTGTCATCACCACCACTGACGATTCGTCGCCCATCAGTACTGAAAGCCACTGACCTGACCCAGTTCTCATGTCCTGTAAGGGTCTTGAGACAGTCACCTTTGTGAACTTCCCAGATTTTGATGGTGTTATCTTCTCCACCACTAGCAAGCAGCTGACCAACAGGACTAAAGGCAACTGACCAAACTTTACCAACATGTCCCGTCAGAGTCTTTAAGTACTCACTTGCATCAACATTCCAGATCTTCACAGTTCCGTCTTCACTACCACTAGCAAGTAGTTTGCCATCATCGCTAAAGGTGACCGAACGTACACAACTACTATGCCCCTCCAATGTGCTGAGAAACTTACTGGTTTTGATATCCCATATTTTCACAGTTTGGTCGTCACTTCCACTGGCAAACTTGTGACCATCTGGACTAAAGGCGATCGACCGAACCCAGTGGGTATGTCCTTTACATATGGAACGTCCTTGTCCCTCTTGTCCCTTAAATAGGCAAATTTCACCATTAGAAGAACCGATCGCCAAAGACTCTCCGCTAAAAGCAACTGACAAAATACTGCCGAAGGGTTCTTTAAAAAGAGAATCATCCAGATGCGCACCCGTCATGTTTGTATTTTGCAGGTTGGCATAGGTCAAGTCAGCACCTTTAATCACAGTATGGCTCAAATCCTGACCTGCCAAAGCTTCTGAATCAATTTGCAACAATATTGTCACAGCATACCCAGCCAGACAACCAACTTCTTTTTCCGTTTTGCCTCGTGTGGCTTTGATGATCTTCAACAAACGCTCAGCAGCAGTTTTTGAACGGTCAAGCATATGCTCAAGTAGCTCGAACATTGCCTTCGTAAGGTCTCTTTGTCTACTCGTTAAATCTCCTAATCTGAAAGCATTGAATAGATGCGTCAATGATTCAGTAGAAAATTCTTTGAGCGGCGGAATTGGGATGATTTTACCCTGTTCATCCACTTGACGATGAAAATAGGAAGACCAAGTGTAAGGCACAGGTGAAGCTTTCTTGTCTACATGGGACGGCGATCTTGCCAGATCAACAAAGTCTGAAGCTAATACTCCCAGTTGTGCCGCAAATTTATAGGCGATAAAGAACTCCAGAAAGGAGCGATGAGCTAACTCATAGTCACCATCAGCATTTCGAGTCAACATAGACTGACCCATCATATCGTAGCTCCAGTGGTCTACCTCTTCTGGCTCCTGTACTACAGCACCAAACAATCGACGAATTCGTTCAGGGAACTTGCGATAGTTCAGTTGCATTTGATCGGTCACGAACATCTCCCAAGACAGCTCACATAAGAAGTAAAGTTTGTCAGCAGGAGAAGTAAACGTGCGCTCTGCTTTGATATCCCGATCCATCTTGTGTTTAACAGCCAACAGATAGATGTGAGACAAATCTACTGATTGACCAGCCTCAATTTTAGGCAGTGCATCCAGAATCAAGTCAATCATCACAGGTCGTCTAGCTAAATCCAAGAATTTATGATTGCTTGTGACCTGTTCTACAATTGCGTCTCTTTCTACTAGAGTTTTATCTGGGAGACGAGATCGCAGCACTTCACGAATTTGAACATCGCTAAGTGTTTGCAGTTCTAGCACCTCAAATTGAGGACCCATGAGCTTTTTAGTGGAGGTTGGCTGTTCTGCCTCAATAGAATTTAATAAAGCTGCATTCAGCAGGGCGCGACCTTTGTCAACCTTGGGAAGATGCTCAGTACGGCAGGTGAGAATGACCTTAGCTCCTGTTTCTACAACCTTAGCTAGTTCCCAGAAGTTCTCAATCACCTTTTGGTGATCTACCTTACCTGCCATTTCGTCAAAACCATCGAAAATGAGCACGAGTTTGCCCATTTTATTAAGTTGTTTGAAGACTAAATTTGTGAGGGGAATATTGTGGATCGAGAAGAAGAACCATGCTAGAACATTCTCCACATCAAGTGCTTTAGCATAATCCCGTAGTCGGATGAGTAGGGGCAATCGAGGTCTGGGAGTGCCATGCGAACGAGCTTCCTGATAACGTTTCAAAGCAGTCCAAGCGTAATGAAATGCAAACCAGGTTTTGCCGGTACCAAACTCTCCTAAAACAGAGATGTGTTTCTTGTCTGGGTCATCTAGCCAACGATCAATATAGCCGTCGATCCAACCATCAGCCTCAGCGTAATGACTAACTATCGGTTCCCCTGTAACTGGGTTAATCCCTTCTTGTTTGATACAGGCTAGAGGAGTGTAGGTTTTGTCATTAATGCCCCGGTTGTTGAGTTGTTCCTCTAACCATTGAAAATACTGCTTGAAGTTAACCCCTTCGTCTATGAGTTCATCGAAGGTATAACAAAATAGTGCCAAATCTCGCTGTTTTCTATAGTCTTCGATCACTTCACGAGCAGCACGACTAAATTGAATTTCTTTCTTTTTTGTGTACTCTTGGATGGCTTCACGAGCAGCACGACTAATCCGAAGGTCAGCTACTAGCCATCCTTCGTTGGGCTTATGTTCTTTGACCGCCTGACATAAACCGTCTAAGTGATTCAGGTCAGCCTCACCCTCAACACCACGTGCCAAGATCCGATCGTATCCTCCCCGCTTGGGGATATGGATAATCAGGTCAAAACAGTCCTCTTGCCTAGTCCCACCTGGGATCAACTCGTAGCCCAATGCTTCAAACCAGGCTCTCATTCTCTTTTCAAGATCCGAAGGCTCTTTGAATGCTTGACTTAGGTCAGTTACCTGAGGAAAGTGGCTTTGCTCTTCTTGGTGGAGATTCAGGGTTAAAGTTTGGGACTCCTGTTCGACTTCGCGATCAAATGAGTCTGGATCTGTAGAGAGTTCGGGTAAATCTGAGGAGGGCGATCGCTTGGCTTCATCCACACCCAAGCCTAGATCTTGCGCTCTCATTGTCCCATTGTGACTCAATGACGCTCTTTGGAGTGCGGCACGAAAATTTCTTTTACTAACGTCCTCTCCCAAAGCGAATGTCAGCAACTTCCAGAACTTGTGGCTAACATCTCCCTTCAGGTAGTTAGGTTTATAAAGCGATCCTTCTGCCATCTTTTCATATGTCAAACCCTCCCAGGAACCACGTAGTACAGTCATTTCTGGGTCAGTCAGCTTCCTGCCTTTGGCTTTGTACACTGCTGACTCTACAATCTCGAGAACGTCTTGAAAATTCATGAGACAGGCAAAGGGTAGGATTTACTACCATGATAAAACATGAATTAGCCGCTGAGAAAAAGTCTGGTAATTTTACCTATCACCGATTGTTTTTTATCAACATAATCTTTACAGATTCTTCACAAGTAAGACTTGGTAACACAAATTGTTTACTGTTAAGATAAACGCTTGGCTGCTACGGCTAATATTGATACACAGTAAAACTTATTCTACAACTACTACACCTAAAGTAATATTATCATACATGATAATTCATAACTCTAATTTTTATAGAAAGCATTTTATATCAGTTGCCCGTTGTGATGGAATGCTAGAGGACTTGTCAAAAAAGGAACACCCAACTCGGTTATATGGGTGGGGATACACGGTCGAAACACTGACTGTACGAGAAGAAGGGACTCATTTCGGCTTTGTCGTTGATGGTCCCACTCATGTAACTACTCATCATGCAGGCTTTGACCAAGTATTCACTCTTGCAAAAGGTATGTACTTCTGTGTACCTGGTTCTGTGTCTGTTCGCGGCGGCTATGGGATTGTGATCTCAAGTCTTAATTACCATGGCATGTTCATGATTGGAGGACCAATTGAGGAAAAGGGTAGATTGCTTTACATGGATGGTTGCTCTGATTCCCTTCTAGTACCACCAACAATTAAAGGCGATCCCTGTCTCAACCATTTACACTTCCCATCTGGTATTAGCCAGACACGGCACACCCATCCTTCCATGAGGATTGGGGTAGTTACCAGTGGCGAGGGACGTTGCAGAGTCCCAGAAAAAGAAGATGGAACTGGGTCAGATATTGACATCCCGTTGACTCCAGGTCAAATCTTTATTATCCCAACAGGTGGTCAACATAGCTTTTTTACTGACAACAGCACGCTAGAGATCATTGCCTACCATCCAGATAGCGACATAGGCCCAACCCATGATGACCATCCAATGATCAACCGAACCTTTGTTAAGGGCATCTCAGCTAGGGACATTCAGGAAATACGAACGAAGAGTATTTCTTGAAATAGTCCTCTAAAACGAAACAAATAAGAGTGATTATCTGTAAAGCTGGGGAAAAGTACTTGGTTTTCATAGGTAATCTGCGTAAAGTGGGCTAGATCTGACAAAAACTCCAGTATTTAATAGCATGTTGAAATTTACTTACTTTGGCATACTTCCACGGCAGTAGAATTAGCATGATAAAACTTGCTTTTTCATAAACTACATGTTTATACTAGATAGTAAGTCAGGTTAAGCTACTGAATTTAATCCATTCAGAGGGAGTTACCCCATGTTGGAAGGATTTTTCGACACCCTCCAAACATGTTTACCCAAGGAGTATCAAAGTTCTGTACCACGCAAGCTGATTGTAGAATGCAGCAAGACTAGGAGTGTTAAGTCCCCAGAGTTTTTGGTCACGATAGTGGGGCATCCGGATAACGATTTTCGATTCCAGAAGGCAGACTTGGACGCCTACATATTGGGACGCGGACTGCGGCTGGACTCTTGTGATGTGGTGTTGATGGACAACCGGACGAGTGCAATAGATTGCTTAGAAGCTGGCCTGCTGAATATTCTTCAAACTACTGGGTTTGGAGATGTCATGCTCATATTTCAGAAGGGCTTTTTTGTTTGTAAGGTGACATTTTCTTATCGCAAAGACTTAAAAATTTAGAGTTTTGCCTTTTGAGATACCAAGCAGTTATACAACTGATGGTGGGCATTGAAAAAATGAATAAATTGTTTGACTGTCCAAAGAGAGTTGGATACCAATTCCAGGGACTAGTTTACGTGGACTACCACGCGACTAGTCTCTTGTTTTTTTTAAGAGAAAGTTTAGAGGAGGTTACTTGCCATGACCTGTAAATACAAAGACCATCCTTTTCCGCCTTGTCGATTTGAGCAGCACCCTCATAATAACAACGTCTACTTCTGTCCTCACTGTCGAGAATCGTATGACGTACGGGAGGTTGGAAATCAATTTTCTAAATGGTTGCTGTTCATCATCGCAGCCATCATTGTGATAGTTATTACTAATCATCCTCAATCTTTTCAGCCTCGTAAAGATAATTCTCAAACTTCCAAACCTGTTCAGGTTGAGTAAGAGTTATGCATTCGCCCCTCCGTTACCGTAATTGAGGGTGCGTTCCATCTGCTTCATGAAAACTGGAATAATCAACTAAGTAAGGGCACAAACCATGAAAACTAATCTAACAGACGACCATAATCTGCTGTTGAAATTGGTAACTAAGGGACTCAAGTATTTTCTGCTGGCATTAGTCGGCTTTGCGATCGCCTACGTTATATCAATAATTTTGGGTGGGACACAGATTGTCAGCCCTTTCCTACCATCATTAGGAGATTGGGTCGTGCGATTGGGAACTATCCTATTGTGTTTGACGGGGATAGCAATAATTGTTAAGTCCTGGCGTTAAAGACATCAGTGTCCTGCACGCTTTTCAGAAAAAATTAAAGAAGGGGATTAAAACTCCACAGACTGACGTTGCTCTAATTCAACAACGCTATAAGGACGCACTCGCACGGGAGGAACAACCATGACAGAAGAAACCGTTTTTGAAGAAAGCAGCGGTAACGTCTTTGCTGACCTCGGCTTAGAGGAGGCAGAGGAGCTTTTTACACGGGGCAAGATCGGGATTCAGGTCATCCGCCTTTTAAAACAACGTAACTTGAAACAGCGCGAAATCAGTGACATCCTCGGCATTCCACAGCCAGAAGTCTTCCATTTGATGAAAGGAGAGTTTCAACGGTTCAGTGAAGGCAAGCTGCTCACTTTCCTCAAGCGTCTTGATACAGAAGTGACCTTGCATCTTCGCCCACGTCAGGCGGGAAGCCAAGCTGGGGAAACGGTGGTGTCCCTATAGGGTCAACTTGCTGTCTTCAAAATCTCAATTTTTAAGATAGTCATACCGTTTCTTTGTGAAGATGCGCGAAATAAGTCTAAGCCCAGAGAAGCTTTTAGCTTCTAATTTAGCGCAGCTTCATACAGATTTGGTATCACGATATTGCGATCGCGCTTTCCTTGTGCTGCTTCAAGATTTAGCTAACTTACCAAGAGTTGCAGCGTTGCACAAGTATGGGATAAACTCCGTGTTTTCACACCTAATAGTGAATGAACAAATTCAATCTGTAACTTTTTATAATAGATTGTTAAGGAGGTTAAGAGCTATGGCTGAAGTTTTGATCGAAGATTTAGATTCTGTGCTACTCCAAAAGCTGGAAATGCTTGCGAAGCTTCATGGGCGATCGCTACAAGCTGAGTTAAAGTCCATCCTGGAGGCAGCAGTTCAAAATACAGTTACCAAAACGCCAGAAGAATTAGGCTGGAGTCCTAGTTTTTTTGAGCGCACAGCAGGACAGTGGGAAGGAGAACCGCTCACACGGGGGGAACAAGGAGAATATGAACAGCGCCTCTGGGAACTTCTGTGATTTACCTGCTAGATACTAATACATGCATCCAATACATTACTCGTCGGAGTTCACCTATTGTTGATAAGACCTCTTGCAAAAGTTTTTTGTGATATAATATTTGGTTTGAGTTTCTAAGTATAATTACTGAGTTAAAAATGAAATACTCTCAAAGCAAACAATTGTCTTCCACAAAATTTAAACGACTGACAGGAGTTAATCGTAAAACTTATCGATTGATGGTTCGTATAGTTAAAGGTAAAAAAGCATTGCACAAAAAATCTGGACGTCCTCCAGAATTA
>Ga0209611_10014870_pt1 | contig 10281 bp, 8 predicted proteins | sample S1TSphgellanicum_3_FD_187693 | JGI IMG/M metagenome (GOLD analysis project Ga0209611, IMG submission 187693) | Host-associated microbial communities from peat moss isolated from Minnesota, USA - S1T2_Fc - Sphagnum magellanicum MG (SPAdes) (version 2) | ecosystem: Host-associated > Plants > Peat... | reverse complement strand
CATATGATTGAGTACAATATGACTTCTGTATTGCATCCTAAGTCAATAGCTGTAGTGTGTAGATCAGATACTGGTCATAACGCATAGTAGTATAATCCATGAAGAAATTGAGAATCTCCTCTCTGTGGCATCATGTTTGTCATGAACCCCTTTTTTTTCTAAGCCAAGTGTTCAGTGTATAGATGTAGTAGAGAATTTGTGAACAGGGAAAGAAGGTGCACATTGTGTAACATTGTGTGATTGTGATGAATGTTGATATCTTGCAATTGATGTTGTCTGATGCCCCCCCATGTTGATGTTCTAGTCTAGATTTATCCCATATGATGCTCCACATTGTATCCCATATTCCTTTGCCCAAATGGAAGAGTTAAACCATCGAATGGTAGCAATATCCAAAGTTTGGAAACTTCTATTTGGATCTTTGTTTTTTTGGTTGTGAGGTTTGAATTTTTTTATTGTTTATCTAGGGGTGATGAGCCAAATCAATGAGGGTTGTGTTCTTTCTCTCCCTATTTTTTTCACCACAGCTTCTTGCCATGGCTTTAGTGTGTTCAATCTTTCTTTTTCTCTTTCTGGTGCTTTGGGTTGATGATGGCATACACTTAGAAGCATTCAATTGTTACTGTACAGACTGTTGTTGTTAGATTCTTGTTTGCAACTTGTATTGATTCTTTCAATCTACAAAAGAAATCACCAAATCATAAATTTCAACTTCTAGTAAGCAATTTGTTTCCAATTGAGTGAAACAATGAAGGTCTGTCAAAGTGGAACAAGCATATAAAGAGAGTTACTTCCTCCAGTTGAAATGCATCAATGGAGATTCAAACTAGAAACTGGAGACAACCTAACAGGGAGTATGGCGAGTTCTTGCATTCATTAAGGCAAATTGTGATGAGCATGTGATAGCTTTGGACATACTCAACCCACAAAGCATGTTCAAAATTGTTTTGGTGAAGCGGAGGAAGATTTCAGCTATTATCATTGCCACATGACTCTCCCAACACAAAAGAAACGACCCTAGATGCAAAGACAAGTGAGGGTTAATCTCAGGAGATTTTAAGAACTTCTAAGCTTACTAGATATTGAGCTTGTAAAACAAAATTGCCTTCCATCTACTATGATTTTTTCACAAGAGCATCTATGACCAATTACTAGAATCCATGGGGAGCATGCCAATCTTCAACCAACCTCATGTCTAGGATGTCATGAAAGAAGCAAACACAATGTTCAATTCCAATGTCTTGATGTTAATGAATATACAAAATAAGACATCAACCTTGATGCTTCTACAAATCCCCCAAAGTTTTATTAAAGCTAGCCTTTCATGGAAAACCTTTGTGATTAGACACCTCACACAATGCCTTTTGCTCGTTCAAGGTCCTTCATGGAAGTTATGACTAAACCTTTAACTAAACCTATGGATGGCAACCCAATGCACACTCTTGTCAATACCGTCACATCAAAACCTCAAATATAAGTGCCAAAGAACAAACAAGTTCATAATGTTGTAGGCAATGGATTTTAGAAGGTAGGTAGCACAAGTGTTAAATGTTCCTATTCTTCTACACAAAATCATGACAAACACACACACAAAAGGGGAATTAGATGCTCATTGAATCACTTGACAATATGCACAAATCAAGCATGTTTATGAAGAAGGAAAAAAATAAAATTCATGAAAAACAATGTGAAATCTAAAAGACCTTTAAAAAGTAGCTAGAATATTTTAAGAGTCAAAACAAGGTCATCCATGAGATGAACATGAACAAGGTGAAGGTGATGACAAGTTTAACAAAAATCATCAACATGGTGTTTATGAAAGACAATAGAAGTGGACTGTTAGTAATGTTGGCATACTAGAACAAGAAGACATTGATGTATTAAATCTAGCAACCAAATTTTCAACTAACCTTGATGAAAAGTAGAATTGAAAATGCTCATGAATTGACAATTTTAGGATTGTGCAATGAAGCATCTAAAGGCAACACAATAGGCATGATAAATTCCATTTGGCAATCAAATGATAAATAACTTACAACTTAGGGATTCTACAACAAAAATAGCTAAAAGTACCACAATAGGATGATAGATTCAATTTAGCAACCAAATGATGGATTCAATCCAACAACCAAATGATAAAAAACCTACAACTTGGGGATTCTATAGCAAAGAGTAGCTCAAAACAACACATGACAATTGAACTTTGAAAATCAAATAAATTGATGCAAGAAAAGTTAAAGATCAAAATTTATTAACTAATCATGTTACATTTCTTTGTCATCCAAGGAAAACATATAACTCCATGCACATTGCACCCTTAAATCTTTCTCTCCCCCAATTGTATGGATTCCTTTTGTAGGATTTGCATTGAATATGTTAAGCATGTTCACTTATGGATTGACCTACACATAATGATCCTCAATAATTCTCATCTATTTTTTAATGAAAGATTATGTTTGGGACCAAAACATGTTATGTAAAATACAATAAGAAATGAACACATCTAGTATGAAGGGTACATTCATATCCAATTTTGATAGGAATTCTTGAAATTTTTTTTGAATATGACAAAGGCTTCTCAATAACTAAATGGCCATGTTTGTGTTTCCTACTATGTAAAAGTTCTAAGATAAAATGTTAGCCTTTTTTCATATGGGGTCATTATCCATGAAATCAATGGATATCCTTTATCACCCAAATTGTGAAAGAAAAACCCATTTTGAAAATCTTTGCCAAGCTCAAACAACCCATTGTATTAAGCTTCAATGTACAATTCTTACACAACACCTTTGAATCATTAACATTATCTAGAAGACCAACAAAAATGTCAATAAATGTTTTACTACAATCAACAACTTGTGCCATGATGTTATAACCCCCGGTTTTGTGATAAAATAATTTTCTTTTGTTACCTTGAGGTTTTACAATGGAGATGTGGGTTACCTTGAACACTAGGAAGACCATACCATTGTTTGAACTCTTATGTGACAATTATCATTACAAGACCTTGAGGTTCAATAACCAAACCAATGTAAACAAAATTGATGATATAAACAAACTTGTATAAAATATGAAACATTGTGGACTTTCCACTACCAAAAAACTCAAAAGTTTGCACCTTGAACTAGTTTATAAAATGCACAACAAACTTGAATTTGCACATTACTTGATTTCTTGTGTTTGGTATCATGTTTCTAAATGATGGATTGTAATTGTTTTACAATTCTAAACAAAACATCTTTAGTTGTAGGGAAATTTTCTACCCACCAATCTTCTTCATACTCTTTAATAAGAAACCTCAACAATCATGTTATACTACATTGCTTCAAAGCGAAAGCACACTAAGCCCCACCCCAAATTGTATTCACAAATATAATCATTTTGCAATAACTTTTTTTGAAAATATATGGACATCAAATCTTGGATTATTTTGCTTATTTTCAAATATATTTGATTAGCTTCAAACTTAAGCTAGTCAATTATTTTTTAAAATCCAACAAACATTGAAGAACTTGAACATATGAAATATATTTGTTACAAAATAATACTTGTCACAAAGTTTGAAAAATTACATATATATTTCAAAACTAGAATTGTGGGTGGAAGTTTTGGGCAAAATTTTTTTATGGTGAATTATATTGAAATACATCAATTAAATCTAGGACCATTTTTAAAAGTTTAAAGTTTTTGGATGAAATTCCATACAAAAATATATATTTTTGCATTTTTAACAATATGCGTAATGCATAATAATCTCTTCCTTTTAAGAAAAATCCATTACCATATGAAAGATAAAAATATTTTATAAATGAGAATTGAATTTATTCATTTATTTATTGTTTGGTAATGTTTCATGAATCACAAATATGACACCTTATGTTTATCAAAAAAATGAAAGTTATATACTCTATGTACATTGATTTTATTTAATCCTCTTCATCTAACCATTGGATCCAGATTAATTTTAATTCAAAATGAATTTCGAGTTCCAAAATGTTGTCATGCAAATTTTTAAGTTTTTTGCTTGTAGTAAGATAGCCAAAAGATGCCATCAAGATTTCAACTTAGTTGATACTAAATACTTGTTATACATCACTTTTTTGGTCAAAATTAACTCACCCTTAGTGTGCTTTCACCCATCACCCAATGACCTTCATCATTAGGCAATGTTCTTAAAGCAAATATCATCCTATGTTCTTGCAATGTAAAAAAACAAAAAAACATACCTAGCTTTGAATGTTCCTTTTAGGTTTTTGAAATCAATTTGAAAAGAAGTTGAACTTGTAAAAAGTTCAGAAGTTTTGAATTTCAAGAGTCATTTATCAAATGTAAATGGGTCCTAATGTGTATGACATATGAACAAAATTTTGGCTTATGATACAAAAGACTAAAGTTTAAAATAATTATCATGTTTTAGCATGATTTGAAATTATGATCATTTTTCAAGGCTTCTGGCAAAATTTATACACATTTAAAAAATTCATATTTATTCAAAAAGAGTTAACGAAAAAAATGTAAATTATTGTTGGACTTGTCAATATTTTTAAAAACATGTTTCCAAAAAAATCTTTCAAAAACTCCTTTCTATGAAAAAATCAAAATGTTCAAAAAGTTCAAAAAAGACCCATTTGTGGTTGAATCCTTTGTCATTGTTGGCTTGTTTGATTGTGATCACACCCACATGCAATGTGATACTTTTAACTAGACAAAAAATTTCATAATGTACAAGTAGTTTTTATTTTTGCCTCTAATTTATTGATGAAACAAACAAAATTTCGTGTTGGTTACTTTCAACAATTGGGAAGAAGTGGTTGCGGATTTAAACAATTATTCTTTGCAACCTCTCTACTCCACAATTAATAGTGGACTAGCAAAATGAATGTAAACAAATGAAAATATGCATGGACAAAGGTGAATGCAACAAATGAAAGTATAGATGGACAAGGGTCTTTATCAAAGTGGACCTTAAAGTGAACCACTAGTTAAAGGTTAAGTTTGGAATAATCCAGCACAGGTCAAACAAACTTTGTAAATGGTTGCTAGGTCATAATGAATAGTATAGTGATTATGTGAAAAAAAAATGTCTCACTTTTATGGAAAGAAAATGAGAACCTGAACAAAAATAAAATTAATATTAATAAGTTTCAAAGTTCAAATTGGAAAATAGTTGAACCCAACTAGCCTCAATTTTTTTGCTTTCAATGAACATTCTTAGATTTTTCATAAAGTTGGGCATTGCAAACATGATTTTTCTTTTGCATTTATTTGTAGATTGTTGTATGATTTTTTAATTTTTTCGGAACATCATTTTAAAATGAAGTATGTAAAACATTTACCCCCATGTAAGTAAAAGGTATATAATTTCAAAAATTAAGTGCATGAAGCACAAAAAGAAACATCTAAAGAAAGAAAGAGTGAACTTGGTTGGTAGGAAGTTGATATCAATTCTTTAAAAGCTTAAGTCAACCTTAATTTTGCAAAAACTTATATCAACACGATGAACCTATGTCAAAATCATTTATGTAAAAACTATGTCAACTTCAATTTTGCAAAAACCTATGTTGACCATCAATTCTTTAAAAATAAATATGTCAAAGTTAATTTGCAAAAGATTATGTCAATTCCACCAAAAAAAACCTCATCTCAAAATCAATTTTTTAAAACCTATGTCAACAATCAATTCTCCAAAAACTTATGTTGATGTTAATTTTGCAAAAAGTTATGTCAATTCTAAATTACAAAAAGAATATTTCAAAATCAATTCTATAAAAACTTATGTCAACATTAATTCTACAAAAACTTATGTTAATTTTACCCAAAAATAAAATAAAATCCTTGATGAGATTAACACTTGTTTTGTATTGCACTTTTGAGTTTTTTTTTTAGTTTTTTCTTCTTCATCAATTTGTTTTCTTGCTAATGAATTTCCAAACACAAAAGGAAGAGGAGGCATTGAGTAGTATTTCTTGTTATAAAAGAATTATGAGTTTACTGATTTTTTTAATTAGAATTTTGTTTTGTTCAAGAGATTTGCAATTTTTTGTAATTTGCCTTTCAATTTCAATTCAACAACTAGTTTTGTTGTTGTTTACATAGTTTGTTGTTATTGTAACTTTTTGCTATTGCTTTTCATTAGAAATTTTAGTGGAATGGAAGGTGAACATCATCACCATAGTTTGTTCTACCATGATCAGGTTCCACCAATTAAGACAAAACTAAATTTAGTAGCCACTCGAGAACAAGGAGGAGGATTAAGAGGAGTTGATCCAATTTCTAGCATGATAACATTTGTGAATATCCTTCTCTTGATTTTGCCATGAGATTTTTGCATTCCTAAAGTGATCAATTCAATGCAAACATTTTCTTATCGTGGATTTCATTGCACATAGACTTCACATATCTTATGTTTTGAAAACCAAAAGATATGAAATAATTCGAATCAAATAGGAAATGAAGCAACTGAAAGTTGTTGATTGAATAAAATAATAATGGTGGTGTTGGATCACATTGTGTACAATAAGTGCAATAATAACATCAAAAAAAACATGAAAAACATAGGAAGGAAGAGGCAAAGTTAACCGGAATAGTTGCTATGGCCTATGGCCTAAATGAACACCATGACAAGAAGAAGCTAGAGGAGGAAGAAAAAGAAGCAACAATGTGCATTGAAAAGAAACACCATTTTTTAAAAACAAAATCCTACACACCTCTTCTTTTTGACACACACAAGAAAGTAGGTTCATCATTTGTTGTTGAGTTTGTACAAAACTTCCAAGTTTGAAGTGGAAGAAACCTTCAGAAAACTTTGAAAATTTTTGAAAATTTTCTTCTGAAGTCCCTCTCCTCTCCTCCTACATTATATGGTTTTTGGAGAGATATATCTAGAATTGTAGGATTTGTTATGCAAGTGCAAATTGAAAAACACATCATATTTACTATGAAAAACATGTAATCTTCATTACTTTCATATATTATATATATATACAACTTGTAGTGATTTGTGTGCAATAGATGAAGGTTTAAACATATCGACAACAAAAGAATAAAATGAAATCAAGTCTCAAAACTTCTTTTCTTTGTTGCTTTCATATTGATCGTTAAGTTCACAATATATTCTAGAAATATGTACACACTATTTGTGTCTCTTGACTACAATTCTTCGTCAACAACCAAGTTGATCCACAAGCACTAGCAACAATTTTGGTAAGAAAATTTGATTAATTTTCTTTTTGGAACTTCACAAAGAAATGTATCATCTCCTTCAATTGAAAAGAATTTTTTTTCTCATTCTCTCTTATTTGTTGCATGAATGTGTGGAAGATTCAAACATAACACATATTTTTGTTGTTTAAAATTTTCCTAGTTCCCTTCTAATACACTAAACAAGAATTACAAGTTAAATGCAACACTAACCATGTATAATAAAAAATTTCTTAATATTGTAATGCCTAATAAGAAAAATATTTTTGAAATAATTTGATTGTATTCAACCTAGTGCTTAGAATATTGTTTTTCAATACAAAGGTTCCATCTTTTTTCTCAATTTTTGTTTTCATGAAGCAACTTCATCTAGGAACAACTTCCTAGGAATAAGGGGAGCAAAATTAATTTCCTTGGAAAAAAAATTGAAAAAAAATCAAACATGTATCCTTTGATTGGAAGTGGAGATTCCAAACAATAGATCACGTATTTTTTCTTTGAAAATATTGTGTAAAAAATGATAATTAAAGTTCAAATATAGTAAAAAAAATTCAATTTTTTTTTTCTTGGTGGACATTGTCTTGCAACTACATCAAGACCAATGCCGCATTTAACTCGTAGCTCATGTTTAATTTTTGCCATAAAGAAAGAAAGAAAGATTCCTACAAATGACACGAAATCATGTTTAAGGTATGTTCACACTTGGTGTTAGGTACTCTAGTGTTGAGTCCCCTAACACCATGCTAGTCATTTAGGACTTAAACCTACTAACCATTGAGATTTTATGTTAAGTTAACATTCACTTAACATTAAGCTATTGGCCATTTAACATTGGGTGCCACCTAGGATGCCATCAAAAATTTCATTCAACACTCGACATAACATCAAGTGTGAATGCATCATAAGTTAACATTCACTTAACATTAAGCTATTGGCCATTTAACATTGGGTGCCACCTAGGATGCCATCTAAACTTTCATGTAACACTTGACATAACATCAAGTGTGAATGCATCATAAGTTAACATTCACATAACATTAAGCTATTGCCCAGTTAACATTAGGTGCCACCTAGGATGCCATCTAGATTTTTCATTGAACACCGACATAACATCAAGTGTGAATGCACAATTAGATGAAGAGTAGCAAAGGCTGATCCCCGTACACACTTGGGTCAGACACTACGGAAAAAGGCTCCCTCGTTCCTCGAGAAAGAGACACAGGAAGAGAGAGAACACGAGAGAGAGAGCTTCTTCAATTTGCAATCTGCAATCCCTAGTTTTTTTTTCTGCGCATTATTGTTGTGCCTGACATCTTGTGTAAATTGTGAGAGAGATTCAGCACAGCAGTTTGAAGAGATTAAATCTGTGTAGAATTATTTGCAGTTTGTTGCACGCATAATATAGTCGTCGACTCTTGATGATGATGTTCTCAGTCGCGCTGTAGAACAGCGTGTGTTGCTTCTTCGGTGCAGAATGGTGTCTCTAGTGCATTGTCTGGCGCTCATGTCCATGTTGTTGCTGGCTTCTTCTTCTTCTTCTTCTTCTTGCACTGTGGAATGCGTGGTGAAAGAAGCAGCTGTTATTGCGCACAGGTACCATCAGCAGCAGCAGCGTTCTGTGTTGCGGATGACGAGGCCCGCGCTTCGTGAGGATGAAGCTGACAATGTCACTGTGTCTTACACTCCCGGAATCGGCTATGGCTTTGTGGATCTGACCACCAATGTCACTCGTGGGCTGGTGTTTTTGCCGGAGGTGGGAGTGGCACCTGAAGCTTATGCCGTCTACGCTCGGAGTAAGAAGCTAATAAGAGCTCAAATCCTTTCTTCTTTTCAGTGTAGCAAATCTCTTCATTCTTAAGAAACTCTTCTGTCATTCAGAAGCTCTTCTGCAGAAGCAATTGGGTATAAAAATGATTGAACGGTGGGTCTGAGCTGAGAAGGCACACCCGCAAATTCTTTGCTCCCTCTTCTCGAAATCCTATATGACTTTGAGGGTCTTCATTCGAAATTCTCTTTGTGGAGCTTTAACACCACTGGTCTTTGTTTGGTCTGCAACAGAGATGGCACTCCATGGTTTTTATGCAGCAATTGTGGAGAAGGGAACAACAGCGCATGTGGTTAGGGCAATGATGCAACAGCCATACTTGCAGTACTGGTCTCTTTTGGGACATGGAAAGGGAGGAGGGGCTGTAGCAGCACGGATGGCTTTTGTTCTTCACCCCAAAGTCAAGGCCCTCATCTTGTTGGCAGCTGCACTGCCAGAGGATGTGGATTTACGGTCACTCAATCTCTTATTAACTGTCATCTATGGTGGAAAGGATACTGTGGTTACTCCCCAAGCTATCAGCAAATCATTCTCGCAAATGGCTGGTATGCATCTACACACATACTCCCAATCCATTAGCCATCATCTCATCTTCTTGAAGCCCATTGCAAAGGTTAAATCTGTATGGCATTTGACTACAGAGTTTTCTTGGCTCAAGGAAATGTGTAGGTTAGGAATTTGAGCAGTCAAGAGTCCAGTGATGAGAATTCAACTAGCAATTTGTTGTGGGTTTTGAGTCAGAAATCAGGCCACCAGTTCAGACCTAAGCATTCTAGATGTTGCACACATTAGCTAATATGGCTGCATTGCAGTCACATGGGGCCCAACCAGTCATATGAACCATGGGAATCTATAAGCTTTCAAAACAACAATCATTTTTCTCTATTCTCCTGGTTATGTTAGTCTCCACCATCACATAGAAGGAAGTCCATTCAGAAGGTGGGACCATCATGCATGCCATATGCATTGCTGTATTCCTATTCTCTTGTTTTGGTGCCTAGACATGGTTCAACTGATGGCATGCACAGTGCTGCCCAAATAAGTGTAAAATTTCTTGCTGTGGAACCATGTGTAATGAGCTTTTCTTCTTGAAAATAGTTAAGATAATATATACTTCACTTGCCAGATAATATGTTCACAAATAAGAGTTTGGATGTGGTGAGGAGGAAAGGTTCACATTGAAGCATGTATAAGACTACTGTCCTCACCATGGTGAATCCCTGTCATTCTATTTCTCCTGCAGGAGACACCAGAAC
>Ga0209611_10014869_pt1 | contig 10282 bp, 9 predicted proteins | sample S1TSphgellanicum_3_FD_187693 | JGI IMG/M metagenome (GOLD analysis project Ga0209611, IMG submission 187693) | Host-associated microbial communities from peat moss isolated from Minnesota, USA - S1T2_Fc - Sphagnum magellanicum MG (SPAdes) (version 2) | ecosystem: Host-associated > Plants > Peat... | reverse complement strand
AAAAAAAAAAAAAAAAAAAAAAACCATAATACTTATCCCTAATTTTCAACACCATCTTAATAGCAAAATTATCCTTGGCAAAAAATTGCTCCATGCTTAAGTGAGTGACTATATGACAAAATACAGGTCAATTTACAACGCCAAAACAATAACAGTGAATATCCCTTTTCATAGAGAAACCCTAAATCCATATTCTTTTGCCACACAAGAATTGTGTTGCTTGCAATATGCACCATGCCTCTAGAAGAAAGAAATGTTGTTGATAGCTTTGTTGGATTTGATGGATCACACATGTGAAGATGTGGTCACAAACAATTTAAACATGGAAAGTGCACATTTAAAACTTGACAATTTGTTTGAAAATGAGGTTTTGCAACTTGTAGTTATACAAGTTCAAGTTGCACCTCGGAAACCACACCAATGAACTTCAATTTGTTAAGGTTTCTCTATTGTGAATGATGATTTAACTATGGATCTTAAAACTTCACAAATGGTGTGATGTATTTTTTGTACATAAAAAAAACATTGGGTAATTTTCTATCCCAAAGTTTTGTTTTGAGACAAAGCTTGATTAAATGAATGGGATTATTACCATAAAAATTCATGTTGATTTTGCATATCCCAGGTTGTTTGTTCAAAGAAAGGCACAACTTACAAAAAATGCAACTGCGGGTGACACAATTCATTCATGGCAATGGGGGGAAAAAAGGGTGGGCCCTCTAGTTCTATAATCACCCCTTATTTTGGATTCACAAACTTTACAAAAAAGACTAATGAAACACAACAAATGTTTATTGAATATTTAGTGTTCTACATTTGTAAAGGTTTGTGAGCACTTTCCACTATTAAAAACATTTGATTAAGGAGGTTAATTTTATGCTAGTGTCCTCAAACTTCATTTCCTCCTTCAACTATTTTAAAGGAAAAGTGTTTCCTACAATGGAAAAAAAAACCTTAAATTTGCATGTATTTCAAAACCTTGCATTTACAACCATTGTTTTTGCAAAATCTTTGGATGTCTAAGGGGAGCATGGGCAATTTTTTCCTTTGTGATAAACTTTTTAATCCTAGACACCTATGACACCTATGCATGTTACTTCGGGCTTATTTGAAATGAATGAAATAGGTGGGCAGAGTATGGCTATCAACTCAAATCATTGTTTTTAAAGTTTGGGTTAATACATCATATGATTTCATTTGTGAAACATGAATACAACAATTTGATAACCATGGCATATGCATTGGGCTCCATCATTGATTGTGAACCTTTAAAGCTTATCAAGGTTTGTGAAGGTACATGTTTTGGGCATGTGATGTATAAAACATGTAAATATGTTACTAATGATGACAAAATTCCTAATGGTTTAATGCAAATGAATGTGAAGGATGCACAAGTTACTTTACAAATGACAATGGCATGGATGATAAAAATCAAAGAACAAAAAACAAGAATGAGAAAAGGCTTACATTGAAATTGGGATGGCACCTCAAAAACTTAAAGTCCCTATTAAAACCAAATTTACATCCAAAGTCGTCATGTTTGAAAGACCTTAGAATTCAAACAAACCATCACCACTTGTTATGGAAGGTAAATAATTATCATTTTATAGCAAAAAAGTTTTGAACAAATGTGGGTTATTGCAAAGATAGTCACATTATGTTTGAACCATGTGGTCATGGCTTGTATTATGAACCAATCCTACAATCATTAGTTATTGTTTGATGTTTTAACTACTATCATCACTTTAATTAGCAAATTGCAAGCTAAAATGGTTAAAATGGTGTAATTTTCAAATGGGACAAGAATTTTGGACCTATTTGATTCTGAACTCCTATTCCAAAAAAACCATGCATAAAGAAGTTGTGAAATCTTTTCTCCAATTTTATTTTTTTGGTAAATTTAGACCAAATTCATAACATGTTTGTCATAATGTTGAATTCACAATTCAAATCATTACAAGTTGTGGAAAATTTGGTGGGGATGCAATTTTGCTTGCTTTCAAATATAATTTGAAATTTGTAGTTTTCATTTTCATGACATGTCATTAATACAAAAGTGAGGTGTAGTCCATTAATTTAAATCACTATGGGATTTTAAAAGTAAAATAGGTTCACCCCACCTTAATCATTTCATTTTGATTAAATTTATTTCATTATAAATCATTATGTAATCATCATTTTTCATTATTAGTTAACATAATTTTTTATTAATTGACATAATTCACTATTAATTAAAGTAATTCATTACAATAAATAAGTTTTTTTTTATGTTGTTGTTTTAAATATCTTACGTTATTGTACCCTAAATTATACCATAACCTATTAAAGTTATACCTTAGATTACTATGAGTTATTTTACCTTAGGATATGGCCTAACTTATTGTAAACTATTATAGTCTATTATACTTTAGTTATACCTTAAGTTATTCTAAAATATTATATTTTAAACTATTTTACTTTATACTCTAAGACTATTTTAAATTATTATACCCTAGGTTATGCCTTAAACTATTTCAAATTATTTTAGGTTGTTATAAGATATATGTTAAATTATTATACCTTATGTTTTTTCAAACTATTTTGAATTATATTATTCTAAATTCTTCAATGATATGTAAGGTCATTATATTATATCTTATTTTAAGTTATTCTACATAAGATTATTTTAGGTTACTTCAGAATAGGGTATAATGGCGTAAAATAACATAGACCAAAACAATTTAAAATTAAACTTTGAATAAAATATAATAATTTTAAATAACATAAAATTATTTTAAATAAATTTAGGTGAAATAACCTAAAGTAAACCAGAATAGCCTAAGGTAGAATAATATAAAATAACCTAAAATAATTGGAAGTTTAAGTGCAATAGAGTATTTAAAGGCCAGCACTGGCTATGCCAATCATTGTGGCTGGCCAACCAATAGCCAATCATCGTGGCTGGTTTTACACTGGAATGTGTCCTGTGTACACATTCAGAAATCCAACCCTCAACAGTTTCACACTATTTGAACATTGGATGAACTTCATCCAGAGTACACTGTACAGGTCATGGCCCAAACTCAATTTTCACACTATTTGAACATTGGATGAAGTTCATCCAGAGTACACTGTACAGGCCATGGCCCAAACTCAATTTCACACTATTTGAACACTGGATGAATCTTCATCCAGAGTACAACTGTACAGGCCATTGGCCAAACTCAACTTCACACTACTTGAACACTGGATGAACTTCATCCACAGTACACTGTACAGGCCATGGCCCAAACTCAATTTCACACTACTTGAAGGCGGGGTAAAGTGCTTTCATCCTAAAAGTACAGTGTTGAGGCCATGGGTCAAACTTAGTTCCACAACATTTGAAGAATGGATGAACTTCATCCAGAGGACACTGTACAGGCGAGTTTACTGTTGGTGGGCTAAGAAGAAGAGCATCAGGGCATGGGCCAAATTCAAATTTCACCGTATTTAACTCTGTAAGTACTTTCATCCAAAAGTTCTGTGCCCGGCCCATGGCTCAAACTCAGTTCCACACCATTTGAAGAATGGATGAACTTCATCCAATATTGTAACCATTTGTGAAGAATAGATGAACTTCATCCAAAGTACATACAGGCCATGTTACTGCCGGGTGGGTGGAGATGCTCTTAAAGAAGAAGAAGAAGAAGAAGATAAGTAGAAGAGAAATCTGGTTTTGTTCTTCTTGTTTCTCTCTTTCTATTCTGTTTTGGATGTGTTGGGTGTTCATAAAACTCTTTTGTTCCATAGCTCTAAAGTTTGGCAACTCAGTCTGGAAGAAGAGGGAGTAGTAGTAGGAGTAGTAGTAGTAGTGGATTGATTCAGGCAAAAAAGGAGCAGTTTTGTTCAGTTTTTCTAACATTTTTCTGTTTTGATTCTCCATTGCTCTTCAGTTTTGCGACTCAATCTGCAAGAGGCAGGGAGGGAGGGAGGGAGGGAGGGAGTAGCGGATTTTAAGGTTTGGAGGAAAAGAAAAAGAGGGGAGAGGCATGGGAGAAGGTGATGGGTACAAGCCATGGTGGGCGATCGACAAGGCAGCATGGCGCGAGAAGTTTGCGGTTGTTTATAAGCTCAAAAGCATAAGCGAAGGCCGCGATCAACCGTTACCTCCTTGGAGTGAGAAAGATGTGGAAGAATTCCAGAACTCGGATCCAGTGTATGGTCCCCAGCTGAAGCTGGTACTTACCACTTTCCTTTGCTTCCTACATCATCGTTGTTTCTTTCTTTCTTTCTTTTCATTTAGATTTGCACCCATTTGAGTTTATAAGCTCCGCAGAGAGACCTGTTCTCGGCTTTTAGGGTTTTGACAACAATTTAGGGTTTTGAAGACTGAGTTACAAGGTGTTGAGTTTTGCTGCCCCAGAGTTGATGATGTCAGTCCTACTGGTATCCCCTTTTTCCTCTGTTAAGTCACCAAAAAAATTAGGGCTTTTTTTTGTTGCTGCTGTTTCTTCTTACCCAAGGTGATGTAGCTTCTGCAGCTTCTTGATCAATCGATCTGGGGATGTGTTCATCTCTATGTATCCAAATGCAGGATCTGCCTCTCTCCTATGGGCAGATCTAAAGGTTTCTTGTTTTATGAAACTCCATTTCTAATCAAAGCTCCCAATTCTGGTGTCTTTCCTGTCATCATGGTACTTGGGGAGCAAAAGGCCTAGAAGCTGAAACTTGTTCAAAGCATGTTCTGATTGGCCCCAGAACTTTGCCAGAATCTGGCTTGCAATAGCACCCAAAATGATCACCAAGGTGTATGGGCAGAAAGAAAAAAGCCAATGCTCTGACTGTTTTTCATGAGACTCCACATTCTGTTCAGACTCCATGGCTGCCTCCTCTTGTGTGCATGATCAATCAACAACTGAAGAATAGGATCTCAACACTAACTTCCCACTATTCAAATCAGAGTTGTCTCTCTCTACAGGCCATGAAGAAAGAGTTTGAAAGATTTTGAAACTTTGCAATGATTCTTTTTCTGCTATTGAACACGCATTCAGTTAACAAGGGTTTTCTGGTTTGAAGAATCACCAAGTTGTTCCCTTTTTCTAAAGCTGTGGTGGTTCTTCTTTCTTGGCAGGTGAGGCAGGGAGCCAATATTGCCAATGTTGGAGCTGTGGTTGGAGGGCTGGCAACAGCTGCCATTGCATTCAAATACTCACGCAGTGCAGTTGGGGCAATTGGTGCATTTGCCGGTGGAGCAGTAGTGGGTTGGGCATTAGCCGAAGAAGGTGCAAGTCTGGGCTTAGGTCTTTACAAATTCAACTGCATGGATACGAATCTCAAATTTTTGGATTGGTGGGAGAAAAAGCACCGCTGACCACAAAGTTCTCAGTAGCAGCAGCATTGTGTCAGTCAGCCCTTGTTGGTAAGCTCTTAAAATATGGGATTGTCTTTTCATGTTGCTTGGAAGTCCCTTCAGCAAGAAGTAGGTTGAGATTAAACTTTTGGCACTGAATATGATTTTAGATTAGCACATATGTAGTAGATTGGATATGGCTTGAAAAGGACAGACTGTTGTGTGTTGTATCAAGAAGAATGTATTGTGTAAAACAACTAGGCAAAAAACATATTGCTCTATAATGATGCCATGGACCTTGGCATTTGTTTTCTCCTTCAACAACATTTCTTTGTGTCTTTTCCCTTGAGGCCAGATTTAATAATCAGGTTGTCTGGAGAAGGAAGGGGAAATCGAACAACCCAAGTCAAAAATCATGCTGACGACTCTCAAACGTGCAAGTAAAATGATGAGAATGCAATACCTGGTATGTTGTGATGATTTCCAATTGTGGTGGCATTGGCTAGGTCCAGAGCCAGCAAAACCACCCACTGTGAGCATTTGGGTGTTGTCTGTTGTTCCGCAGCCAAGCGTTAATAAAATCTTCTGGACATGTCTTACCGCCTTACGTCTTGTGCTCAAAATCTGTTGACTCCATGCCAACTAATTTGCCTGGATAAATACAATTGTAACACATAACAAGCAGTCTTGTTGATTCTAACAATGTATGGGAAGCTCACTCTCTAGAGATACAAATTCAAATGTTGGAATCTGTGCCTATGCTACTGAATCTAGTGAGGTCTGTATCTGTAATCTGGTGAGCAAAAACAGTCTACAAATTTGGTGGTAACCACAAAGTAAGCATGAGACAGAAAACAGGGTTAAACACCCACCCAAACTAGGCAGGATTTTGATTAGGAACGCATAATAATAAAAGATATATATTGTTAGGAGAATGTATATATGTATAATTTGCCAAAGGGTTATGTTTTAACCAGAACGTGATTTTGTTAAGGTTGGATTTTGGGCATTTTGCTGAGACATGTGATAGCTCTCCTTTGTATGTCTTGAGAATCTTTTCTTAAAGTTCAGATGATTGAATAGCATTATCAAGGCAACCCAAGTTGAAGTTTAGCCAACAATCTCCAATAGCCAAGCAATCCACTTGAATTGCACACTTGCTTTTGTCAGCACAGACAACATATGGATGGGGGTACTAGTCATTTGAATCCAAAAGGAAAACATTAAAAAAAAAAGGGAGTAGTTTAACATTGCTGAAGCTTTGCATATTATTATGTTCTGAGATGAGGAATTTTTTGGCCAACAAAATACAGTTTCTGTCAGGACTCAAAACTGTCTTTTTACTAGTACACTCTGCAGAGCATAGAGTCAGAGAAGGGAATTGAACCCCAGAAATTTTCTTCAATCCCTTACACCAAGTCTGCATATTCATGTTATCGAGAGAAATTTTCATCCTCAAAAGGAGCATGCATTTGGTTTTTTGAAATACCTCACCTCTCTTTTTTCTTCTTTCTTTTTTCTTTGTCCTATGATACCCACCAAGTATCACAGTTATATATATATATATGTAATTTGAGCTCCACGTTGCTATGCACTACCAATGACAATGATTAAATTATTTTGTGTGGACATAATAATTTTTTTATTAATTTTTTTCCAAAAGATAAAATTTTGTAAATTATATGTCATTTTGATCAGTTAATCTTCTCTTACATTCTTGATTTGGTAGACAAAATGTGATTGAAAGTTCAATTCATTAGAGAAATTCATAACAAGATACAAATAGACCCCAAAAAAATAAACATTGAAAGGGTCTAAGATAAACAACAAGAAATGATTTTGAAATGAAATTCAATCTACAACAAATTATAATTTGAAATGACTCTGGAATTGTCATGGAGACAATCACAAAAATACCCATCCTACAAAAACAGGTTCTGACAAAACATCGTCACTGGAATATATATCTATATGTGATTTTCTGCTGGTGCTATATGTTGGGTAATGCTTAAGGAGCAAGGTGTTCCCGAAATAAATATTTATTATTTTTTTCTTTAATTTTTTCTCAACATAACTCTTTGAGTGAAAATGCATGATCAATTTGGATTACTAATGATAAATCAAATATCTCTCGTATGGAATAGAAAGTTAATATTTATAATTTATAAATCACACATCATAAAACAAACCCACAATGAATTCGAGAGCAATCTCTCTAATGTCATACGCACTAGAAATATTATGTAATGGGCAATTGGGAGGACTGAATGAAAAGGCAGATGGCCATAAGCCACATCCGACTGAATGGCCGTTATCTGACATAATCGGCACTCAGGGACATTCTGTCACAATCATTAGGGAATTCCTAGATGGTTTGCTTTGACCTCACACCATGATGTTTTCTCTATGTGCGGGTTGCCCTGCATTTGAAAGAGCAGTTGACCCTTGGAAGTTTAGGGTGAGGTTGGAGTTTCTCATAAGTGAAAATTCACATCTCTGGAACAGAAATTAGTAGTTGTCGGATTATTTCATCCCAGAAATCATTGTTTCCGATATCACCATTAATTTGTTGTCTAGAATTAGGAGCTTGAATTGCAATTTCTGCATGAATTTGTTGTGTAGAATTGAGGAGCTTGAATTGCAATTTCTGCATGAATTTGTTGTTTAGAATTCGGAGCTTGAATCGCAATTTCTGCATGTATTTGTTGTCTAGAATTGGGAGCTTGAATCCCAATTTCTGCATGAGTTTGTTGTCTAGAATTAGGAGCTTGAATTGCAATTTCTGCATGAATTTGTTGTCTAGAATTAGGAGCTTGAATTGCAATTTCTGTATTTGCCACACAAGAGATCTGTGAACCCTTGTTAGGGTTTAGTTGACAACCCAAAAAGGTGACACCCAACCATCCAATTCTACTCTTTTGGTTTTTGTTGTTGAAATCCATCAGGTGTTGGAGTGTATTGTTTCATTGTTTGAAAATACACACTCCAGTTATGAGATCAACAATTTTGGGAAGGCTATATGTATGGTGAGACAATTGTGCAAAGGCTTTGTTGTTCCATCCAGAAACCGTCCACAGACTCAATCAATCCGACATCATGTCTCCTTGAACCAATTGCAAGTTTTGTGGTTATTGTAATAACACTGGGGTTAGGGTTTGGCCCTAACCCTAACCCCAGTGTACCTACTATTTCCTTCAAGTAGGAAGTGATGACAGCATGAGTGAGTGAGTTGCATGTGTTGCTCGATTTCATTCCTGAATGCCACAAGATCTTTGCCAGGGCTGGTGGCGACAATGGGTGGGCAATCAAGTGTGATGGAGGTCATGTTGACATCCAGTACGGGTCTGCTTGGAAACCCCTAATTGAATTGTATAATAATCATAAAAATAAAAGCTTTTTCCTTCACAATTTCCAATTGGATTATATATATTCAGAAAGCTGATCTTTGTTGGGACTTACAAAATATGCAAGTACTAAAGCCCGCCCCATCTTGACAACAAATCGTTCAAAGGCATTTTTCTCAGCTTGGGTGAACTAAAAAGAAGGTTAACTTAGGAGTATTTCAGAGCAGCAATGTAGGGATTTTATTGGCCTAAGGACATTGTGTTTAGATTCGTTATAGAGGATAGTAGCTTAAGGGATTTTGGCCCCTAGGTAATAATAATAGGTCTATTTTTATATGAGGATTTTTGAAAGATGATATTTTGGCGTGTGTTGAAACTTGAGACTAGTTATAGAGTTATAATATCTTGAAGGATTTTGGTTTATTTTAGGGGGTTTTTGGAAGATTATATTTTTGCATGGTGAAATATTTGAGTTCTCATAATTCCTCTTTTGCCTTAAGATACTTTTTAGCAAGGCCACAGTGTGACATACCCCTTGTTAAATTCTAAGCACTGCCATGTGCAGCCTAATCTGCTTTGAGAGCTGGTGTTAATCTTATCATCTAATCACTATATTTTCACAGGGCCAAATTCCATGTATTGCCTTATTATGTAACCAGGATGGATTCAGCAATAGAAACCCCATTAATCAGTCACTCATCCATCATTTGCAATTTAATCTTGAGTCAAACATGAAGGGATAACTGGAAGTGATTGCAATATACCTTAGTGCATTTTCAAGTTTAGCAGCAATTAAATTATTTTTGGAAATGCCAAAAAAATAGAAATTATCTGTTTGAAATGTCCCAAAAAAAATCATAATACAAGGGAGGGAAAAATACAAAAATTGGTGGAAACTTGGGAGTTTCTTCCAAGGTTAATTCACCATTACAAAGGAAGTATCCTATGATTGACAATATTTCTCGACCCTATATTTTGGTAGAACAATACTTCTCCCCACTTTTACACAAAATAAATAAATACATATATTTTAAAAGAAATCTCTCTTTGTAAAAAGCCTCAATATGTTAGAGGTTCAGAGTCCAAAGAACTTACCAAAGAAGTTGCTTATATTTATTGCCAAATTTTCATAAATTATTTTATTTACTGCCAAAGTGAATTTTGAACAATAAAATAATTATTCAACACCCAAATGCAAAAAACAATACTACGGGTATGTATGGTAAGTGTTCATTGGTGAGTGTGGTATGGTTGAGATTCCTAACCCTATGGGCCAGGCTTAAGGTTTCAAAAGATACAATGATGAGTTATATATTGGGTATTTTGTAGCTTGGGTTAGGGGTGTATTGGTAACATGTGATATGGGTATTTTGTAACTTGAGTTAAGGGTGTTTTTGTAACTTGAGGTTAAGGGTATTTTGATAACTTGGGTCAATGATATTGGGGTAACTTAGGGTAAGGGTAATTTGGTAACTTGGGTCAATGATATTTGGGTAACTTGGGGTTAAGGATATTTGGGTAACTTGGGGTCATGGGTATTTTGTAACGTGGGCTGTTCTGACACATCTCTTAATATATGTCAGAGACAACATGACCCCTAGGTATGTGGTACACTAGCTAGTGGACT
>Ga0209611_10014868_pt1 | contig 10282 bp, 5 predicted proteins | sample S1TSphgellanicum_3_FD_187693 | JGI IMG/M metagenome (GOLD analysis project Ga0209611, IMG submission 187693) | Host-associated microbial communities from peat moss isolated from Minnesota, USA - S1T2_Fc - Sphagnum magellanicum MG (SPAdes) (version 2) | ecosystem: Host-associated > Plants > Peat... | reverse complement strand
GGATGGAAAACCGATCATGGTCGACTCCGATCAAATGATTGACAACATGCGCATCACTATAACCGAATCAGCAGACGGCAAGTTCGGTGTCGTCGAGGTTCCAAGGCAAGCTGTAGTACAAGAAGTAAGTCGAGATCAGCGGCCGGCCCATGTAATAATTCTTCCTCATGCCACGGTTTCAGTTGCAGATTCGAGGCCCAAATGTCGACAACAGAGGAACAGCCGGTTGCCGTTCTGGAAGTCATCAGATCCGGTGCACGCGAAATCGTGAAGCTCTTACAACAGACTTACCTTCTCTGAGGCAAAACGATGATTGGATTAGGGTTTGTCGCTCAGTTGCACTTCCCATTCCTTTGTAATTCGCTCCGTTTCTTAAGGGACAAACAATTTTTTGGGCTTCTTTTTAACTTTTGCCCTGGCACTTCCCTCATTCTCACTCTCTCCTCCCTCTCACTCATTCTCACTCTCTTCTCATTCTAGTTGTCTCTTGCACATGCTTTTTCAAATCATTTTCTTTTTTGTGCACTCATTGTCATCTTCAGCTTTGTGCATGTCAGTCAATTGTGCATTCATTTCATTTTTGCTTTGTCTTGGCTTTTACTTATGGTTATAACAATTGGCTCACGTTTTGTAAAGTGGGTCTTGCCATTGCTTTGTGTTCACTTTGTTTTGGTTTCTATCTATGATTGCAACAATTACAACTCAATTTTTGTTCACACAATTTTGACTTATATTTATAGTTGCAACAATCAACTTGACTTCTATCTACAGTTACAATAATCAACTCATGTTTTGCAAGTTTTTTTTGGTTTCAATTTTTTGGTGGCTTCTAAGTTTTAGTTATCAAGTTGTGTTTTCTTTGACATTTGATACATAGTGTTTATAATATGTATTGCCAAAGTTTGGTTGGAAAGACTTAGGTCTTGGGTTTGTTGTTTAAATGAAATAAACAAAGAATGTCTACTTATGGAAGTTTTAGGTTCCTTTCGTTTGGTTACAACTCTTTTAATTTTGAGTTGAATTGATTCTCTTGTTGCAAATTTTCTCACCTAGCACGAGGGCACATGCTTTGATTTTTAGTAGATGTATTGTTGTACATGAAATAATGAATTGCATATTATGCAAGGTTAGGTTTTGTGCATTTTTTTCATGTCTACAAGCTATCTTTTAGATGCTATCGACTTGGTAGATGGCTTCTTTCTTTCATGGTTTCATAGTGCTTGTCAAATGGGATAATATATTATTAACTAATACTTTGTGTTTGGTTAGTGCAATAAGTGATTGGAGGGAGTCAAATGTTTATAGGGCTTCATAGAAACGATAAAACATCCTATCACTACTACCAACCCTTTTTATGGATTGACCTTTGTGGTATGTTACATGAGATGTAACACGGATAATGTTGATGATTTCAATATGAAGTTGAAGAATGTTCTACAAAAGAAAGTAGATGTTTTCAATGGAATTGAGTCAGCTTGGATGGTGAAAATTTATTACAATGACAAGTTTGAAAAACTTGACAAATCTTAAGAACTATTCTTTAATAAGTTCTTAATGTGCCTTTTGTAAGCAATTACTTAGACAATTTGCTATCTTGTTTCCTTAATCTTATGTTTTATTTGTAGCTTGCATAGGTGGAGCTATGAATGGTTATTATTATTTCTTTTTGTTTCATAGGTGCAAATGTTTACAGAAGGATTAAATTAGGTGATGTGTTATTACTATTAAAGTGTTTGCTCATGGACTACATGTTAGAATTGAATTCATTGGCTTTTGTAATAAACATAAATTTTGGATCTAGACATGAGGATTTCTTATGAGTTCTTTGTTGTGACATTTGTTGACTTTTCTTATTGTGATTCAAACCAATATCAACCAAGCCAACCACTTTTTTTGCTTGATTGTATATCCTTGGAGATTTGGTTAGTATCAATAAGGCACATGAGTGAATATGTTTTGCCTCCTTTATGTTACATTTCTAATGGTATAATGTTGTTCTTCATTCTCTTTAAAAAGATGGGTTTTGTGTGATGTACAAGGCTACCAAAGGAGGTTATTGAGGATGGATAGATGGGAGGGAATCATTTGGCAATTGTTCCATTGGGGTTTCAAATTATAGCACTAGGGACTCCATATAGGTCCAAGGGCTACAAACAACATGGTGGAATATAACCCTAAAGTAATTAGTAGAGTTTTTGAACAATATGTTGTGTGCTCTAAGTAGAGAAAAACCTCAATTTTGGGGCCTTTTTCTAATGCCATTTGTGGGACCATTTGGTTGAAAGGCACATGGTTATTGAGGGTTTCATATCCTTATTGATTTTTTCATGTTGGTTTTGTAGTAAGCAACCAATTGTAATTGTAACATGTAGTGACTACCTAATAAATGGATGAATCTTGCTTAACATCCAGTGTGGGTTGATACATGTAGGGTGCACATTTAATATCTTTTTAATCCAAATTCCTTCAAATTTGAGTAATTTGAATAAACCTCAATTATGAACCTATGGTAAATGCCCATAAATGTGTCTTATCCACAAATGTTAGTTATAATACAAAGCTTTTTTGTCTTTACCTTCATGAATTTGCAAAAATTATCTATAAATTTTAATTAGGAATGTTGTTGTGGATGGTGTTTATAGGTGATCAATGGGCATGGGTCTAATCAATTGCATTTGACCCTAGCAATGAATGGTTTTACATTGGCTTAATTTGTAGATCAATTGGTGAAGGTACTTTGAGGGAATTGATCATCTTTGTTCTATTTGAATGTGGATTTTTTGGTTGAAATGTTGAGTGAATGGTTTGTGTATGTTTGTTACCCAAACTTTGTTTATAACAAATGATAGGTCAACAAGTAGATTAGTAGATTAGGTAGTTGATAAAACAAGTAGTTGTGACAAGTAATTAGTTTTGAAATTTTTGAAATGTGTATGTTTATACCAGTTAATTTCTATTTAAATGTTCTAATCAAATTGTTTATCTTGAATTAGCATGTATATAGAGGAACATGGAGAGAGGAAGAGAACAACATTTCTATTTTTCTTTGCAAATTTGTAATGGATAATAAGGAATTTTTACTTTTAGACTTATTTTGTGATTTTTCAACTTGAATATAATTTTCATTTGGAGTTTTGATTGATACATAAAGTTTAGAATTTTTTTAAAAATGTACATGTTCATTATTGATTACTTGTACCTATGTTTAACATTAAATTTTTTATAAAAAACTTCAATGGGAATCAACAAAAATCACATTAACATTTGGTGACCTCTTAGTAGATTAAAATTGCAAGCACTAGTGCTTACAAACTTTGGTTTGTATCATGTTTTAGATTATTTTTGTGCAATTTCAAGTTTAATATTTAAAAAGATAATGTTGTTGTTTTTGTTATATTTTTAAAGCATTAGGGAATAGGTTAAGGATATTGTAGAGTTTTTAAAAAAAGTTAAACATCCTATCTGTAAAAGAAATTATCTTTAATTTTTTACTATTATGCATTATCAATCTAGGTTTATGTTAAAAAATAATGCAAAAACTTTCTTGGAACCTATTGATTTTAGAAATGTGAAGAATAATTAGAAAAAATTTCTAAAAGCAATTAAACCAGGTTATACCTCAATTTATTAAAAAAATTGCATAGATGTAAGATAAGTAATAAGTGTAACATATGGGAAATGAATCAACGAGTGCACCAATCATGGAGGCAACACAATAGGTAGAAGCTGACATTCAAGATCAATTTTAATAGAATAATTTGTGCCCATGGAATCAACCATACCCTTAAACATTCATCAAGTGACACCACAAATATCACCTCAAGAATGGGTAACGAATTACTCACAATGGTGGCAATAATAAACATGTTCAAAAGTTTGATGAATTTGTCTCAAAACAACAACAATGGCAATTTGCAACCCCTGGTTATTTCATATCTAGAATATATAAGTGCACCACCACAAACAACAATCTTTGTTAGGTTTTGATGTCATAAACCAAATCCCAACATCAATTTAATGACATCTAATTTTGAAATGGAACAAATCCAACTTACAAACCAATTAGAGTAGCTTTGTTGCATCAACAAAAGACCTTTTAATCAATTGGTTTACATGGCACATTTGGAACCAATTGAGCTTCAAGCAACATTAACTATTATTTAACAAGGGCCAACACACCAACATGTTATTTAGCCAATTAGAATGGTTCCTAGTCAAGGTGAAAGGTTACAAGTTCCACAAAATACATTGGTTTCACGAGAAAATCCAAGTGTTGAAACTATAACCTATTTTTTTGTCAATAGGTTGGAAATCAATTCACACACTACCCTTTTGTTGATGGTAGATTTAAAAAACTTTTGAAAGATGAAGTGATGAATGTTCATCAACATGTTATTACAAGTACCACAATTGATTTACCAAATATACATGTGAAAGTCATGAATCGAAGTTTTGGTCATATCACAATACTAGGTAGTTATTAGCCAACCTAGCAAACACCTATGACACCATTTGTATGAAGTCAGACCAATGTTTTACCTACATCTACATACCCAATGTGGTATAATGTCACACCCCATTACATACTTTTAGATCCTAGCTTGTATCTAGCATATCCTAATGGAACAAAATGGTTTGATCCTTTCACCTTTTGGAAGCACACAAGTTATGTATTCAAATATGTATACCCGATATCAAAATAACATGTCATACCAATGATACAAACACCATGTCACATTGTTGGTAATTAGTATATTACAATGGTTTAGCCACTCGTTAACAAAGACAAAAAACCTATCCAACCACAGGTGATGGCTTCAATTACAACCATTGTACCAATCAATACTGAGATGCATCAAGTTGGTATAGAGTTGTAATGAATGTTGCGTTCTTCTTTAAAAATGTATAGGGACCATTGGTTTTTGTCAACATGTGGCACAACCACGATGCTACTCAAGTGCAAGAACAATGTTTGAAATATTTTCTTGCCTATACTTTTGTCCCACCTCCATTTTGAACTTCATTATTTAATAATCTAAAAGCTTGTGCATTTAACAAAATGTACATGCCCTTGTTTGACATGACATCCTTTGCAAATGTATGTATGTGTGAAATCCAACCTCTTGTCAAACATGGGTGCTTCATAGTTTGTGACACATTGAAGGTCATTGAAAATGTTGGTTTCCATGTTTCTAAAGCCCTAAAAGAAGATGATATAACATGTAAATGCACTAGAAACACATTCAATAGTTAAAACAGCCAACATAGATATCAACAACACAAATAACACAACTCGAATGTTGAAACATCACCTCAAGAACACTCAAAAGACCCAAAGAATTGAATAAACTACAATAACAATGGAGGTTTTCAAGCACATGCTTAAAAGATTAGATGATAGTTATAACAACAATGGAGCTTCAAGCTCAAAGTTCAAAAACATGCCCATAAAACCATAATACATACAACAATAATGGAACTTCAAATTTAGAGTTTCAAGAACATGCCCAAAAGACTAAAATAGCTTGTAACAATGGGCCCATGCAACCTCATGTGCATCTTATTCCTAGTGATGCAAATTAACTTCGTTTGGATGACACACTATTTTTAATGACACACCTCTTCCGAAATGACGTTGTCTTCTACCTAATGACATACTACTCCTCGTGATGTTGTTTTCTTCATGGTGACACATCAGTCTTGGTGATGTGCCTCTTCTTGGTAACATGCTCACATTGGTGATGAACCTTTTTGACCATATGATTACGTCTTCCTAGTGATGAACGTCCTAAAAAACCCACACCCATCATTGCACCCTAGACCTGCAGTAGGTTTGGTGAACGGTATCTTTTAAATTCATAATTGTTGATTTTGTAATCGTAGTTTTTATGAAGATCTTGTGATCATGGCAGCACTTTTGTCAAAATGCTACAACCTACCTATAACAGTCATCATTTAATGTTAATTAATGTTGGGATCCTTGCTAGTGGACCTACCTAAGGAACTTGGAAAACAAAACCTAGAAGATAATGCTCTTCCATTAGTTGCAAGCATCTTTCTTGTGTGTGCAAATAATTAGAAAATGGTTATATTAAAAGTTGCATTCAATTTTGTGCATGCAAGAAAGGGATGAAATTCGTAACATGGTCTAAGTTCTAGGGAGGTTAGAGATGTCAAGCTTTTGGAAATATCAATAGATCAAGTGTGTTCAACATGCATTTCTCTATCATCAAACATTGTTAATTTGCATGATAGCTCATCCCAAGAGCATCCTAATGAAGATTATACAGCTTGCATTAGGGTTTTTGTAAACTTGCGAAGTGTGCAATGTGCATAACAATTCATGTTCTAAAAAGAATTCATTTACCACAATGCAAAGCCAACAATCAACAAATGATGAACACAATTTGGATATACACCAAGAGGCTTAGCTTATTATGCAATAATTTTTTTTGTCATGAATGTACAATATCATAAAATATCAAAGAACACCATTAATCAAAACATTGTCATAAGAATTCTTTATTACCTTTCTAGTATCTTCAAAGTCAAAAGGGTTTGATTAATGAAAATTAAAAATAAGGTAAAAAATATCTTTGCAAGTGAGCGCACAACGTTGCAAGATTGGAAGAATGGTTTGTTGTCTTAAACATGGGAAAACATGAGCGTAAATGTATAGAAAAGCACATGTCCCTTTGTTGTGCTATGCCCATGTGTATTTTGTAGTTCACCTTTTAGCCTATGACTAATGCACCTTATGTTTACCTTGCAAAGGCCATTAGGATTTCAAGATTTCAATTCTTACTTGGCTTTAATCTATTTGGTTGGAATATTCCTTTGTGCACAAAATCTTGGAGGATGGGAATTTGCTCACAATACAAAAATTGTCCCATTGTTAATACATTTTCATGACGGCACAAATGAAATGAAACAATACCAATTTTTCACAAATTGCAAATGAGTCATTATTCTATTTGTTATCATGGGAACCATTTTCTTACTCACATGAAAATGTTCAATAGGGTTGAAATGAGATCTCAAAAGTTATCATGTGTCATGGTCATAAAATCAAGATACTTTTTAATGATGGATGAAAGAGTGAAACCTTGCACTAGAGATTGAAATGGATGTCTATATCATAAGTGCCCATTTACATTGATGAAGGAAGCTTTGTATAAGAGGACAAAGAAACCAATAAATCATGGAAAGACCCAATTGATATTTATTAACACCAAAATCTGCACATTACCTTTTCACTTGTACATAGTTACATCCAAGTAGGAGCCTAAGGACAAAAGGTTGAGTCCCATAATGTTGTGTTGTTGCTAACTTAATATTGTAAACCTTAAACATGTTTGCCAAATTTGTAGTTGTTTCACAAAAGTTGCCAACTTTTCACAATTATGGCCACTTTGGATAAATTTGTCAAATTGTGGAAATGAAATTTAATAGAAGAGATTATATATTAGTGGTTTTGCAAAAATTGAGTGTTAATTAAAGAAACCCACACAATTTTATGTGTTGTAAAGAAATGTTGGTGGGTGAATTAATACAAAATGAAGTAGTCTTTGCAAATTGTTCTCTAATAGAATGTGTGAAAGGGGGGTGGGGAAAATATGTACCATGCATGCATTCAATGTTGACTATAATATCCATTCAAAAGAATTTATGTATAATACATGCATATGGACATAAATGAATGTAAATTAATGTGGATGAATGTGAATGAATGAAATGCATCCATGATTACCAAACAATTTTCTTTTCCCAAATGGCATTCATCCATGTTGAGATATAAATCATTCATGTAGATATGATAACCATGGATGTCATTTATTCGATTTCAAACCAAATTCATTTAGTTTTATTACTCATATGAAAATATAATAATAAATGTCAACAGATCTTGGAGAATTAAATATTTCCAAAAATTTCAATTAAAGTTTATTCTTGGAAAAATTAATTATTAGTTTTGTCAATGTCAAAGTTGATCCTAGGCCAAGATATTGAACATTATAATTAATGAAACCAAGTGAATGAGAAGACGGCTTGTGCACATTGAGTTAAAATTCCAAGTTAATGTGAATGCCATTCATCTACATGGATGAATGGTCTTATTTGGATGAATGTCATTAGTAGATCATGAAAATGAGAATTATTTAAAAATTTAAAAAATATTATATTTAAAAAAATATTTGTCTTGTTAGTGTGGAACCTAACCATAGGCTATAATAATATGTTATGACCCATTATGAAATAATTACCTATAATTATGCGTTGTTGAAATACTCAAAAGTTTTTTTGGTGATAGGGTTTTTTCCTTATACCACCCCAAAGTTTATCATTTTTCTATTTGACCTTATCCTAGGTCAACCTAACCTCATGTTCATGATTTGTATGGATAGAAAACATATATTAAAATCATCCATAAAGGATTCCAAACTATGGGCAAAATTGGGGACGAAACCAAAAGTCAAGATGAAAACAATATGAAAAAAAGGAACTAATTGTTTTTCTCATTTAAATTGGTCTTCATAGGATTTTCACCCCCACAATTTTGGATTTGCCCCAATAACTTATGCTTTCATATTCTTCATTATATTAAGACTTGTCAACATAAAATCTTACAAAATCTTGTGAATCATTAGAAAAAATCTTGTCCATTTTAACCATATCAATGTTTATGACATTAATATGATAGTCCCATTACTTAGTCTAATTAACTAAATATGCAAGCTAGGTTAAGCTACCAATATACATAGGTTTATTTAGTTTAACCTAACCTATTAAGCTTACTTACATCTCAAATTTATAAGCTTCATGGGTTTGTTCCAAATCTATGCAAAATCTATTATTTCATAAGTTCGTATTATTTAAACACAAATGTCATGCATTATTTAAACATGGAAGTCGTGTGCATGACTTTCATGTGTAAACAACATGAATAGACAAACAACATTTGTGCTTAAATGATTTGCATGACATTGATGTTCAAACAATACAAGTAGATGAATGACATGTATGTCTATTCCATACGAACCTATGAAAAATAATTTTCTCATGATTATTATTATCAAAGCGTGGCACATGAAGTTTGTGATGTAATTTAGTTTATCAACTAAATTATAATAGTCTTTTCTAGCAACCTATTAGTCAATAAATTAATTTGTACACTTTAAATTAAAATGCAAAAATGCCATGTGTCATTTAATCATTTATGTATAGTTGCAAATATAATTGCAAAACCAACTTAATTGTCAACCATCAATGGATGCCACCCATAATGGATGACATATGTTCATATTTCATCAATATTTTCATCTAAATTTATGGTAGTCACACATTTTAATTGTATATATGACTACACTTTAATAAATCCAAATTTTAGTCACAAACTAATAAACCAATTTAATTAAGCATGGCCATTTAGTGTGATTAATTTGACTGAGTCGTGGGCATCTTGATGAACTATTTTTATAAAAATATTTTCTTAATTAGATGTATAACTTAACACTTGGTCAAAGTGGTCACTTTAATAAAAAAAACCAACCAAAAAAACCACATGTGTTTTTCATGCCTCATGCCTTTAGTCAAAGTGGACATTTTAGTCAACATAAAAGAACTTAATTTTCCTTCCAATGACATTTAATTACATAATTGTTTGGTTTCAAATAGGAGTTTAAATTTTTGATGAAGTTTTTCTTTTGCTAAACATTTATGTTGTTTATTTTTACACTTGTGTTAGTAGCTAACCATATGTTGAAAATGCATTTCATGTGTTGCTTTTCATTATGTCATTATAATTTATGGGATTATACATGTTTGATGTGTTGGATTAGTGTATTTACATTTTTCAACCACAAATTTTTAATGTAACAATTAAAGTTCTATAATATGTTTAAATGAGAACCGAGTCACCCAGTGAGAACTACCCAACACTGATCGATACCCTAATATAGACATGCAAGAGCTCCACCAAGCTTGGGGCTCAATGCCTTTAAGTTAAAATAATGAAAGGGATTTATTTTCATTTTTTTCAAATGACGTGAAAAAAGGTGCAACTTATTGAAAAAAATAAAAATAAAAATAATTTAAGTATAAATAGGGTGCTTAAAGTTGTATTATGATAAAATATATCTAATATTTCTATAATATTTTATTATTTGATAACATACCAACAAAATAGCATTTTATCTCATGTGTTCCATAAAATATAGAAAAAATAACTTACTTTAGAAGGCTCTACTTTGATAATTGCTTATTACAATGATGAGGTTGCCAA
>Ga0209611_10014867_pt1 | contig 10283 bp, 5 predicted proteins | sample S1TSphgellanicum_3_FD_187693 | JGI IMG/M metagenome (GOLD analysis project Ga0209611, IMG submission 187693) | Host-associated microbial communities from peat moss isolated from Minnesota, USA - S1T2_Fc - Sphagnum magellanicum MG (SPAdes) (version 2) | ecosystem: Host-associated > Plants > Peat... | reverse complement strand
TTTTTTTTTTAAAAAAAAAAAAAAAAAAAAAACATTGGATCTTGTGTAAATTTGTTGGCCCAAAACAACATTTATTGACTCAATCAATGTATAAACAACATTATATTTCATTCAAAAATATGTTTTGCATGCCACCCATGGAACTACTCAAAAGATATAAAAAATCATATTATAACCACCAAAATAAGAAGGGCCTTATGGTTGCCCAATTGTCGTCAATATTTGACCCAATGTCATCCGCATGATTTTTAAGGACCAAGGGGGGGGCATGCTTGGACTATGGGTCATTTGGGTCTATAATCTAACACCTATAAGGCCACACATGGCCTTTAAAGAAATGTAAACAAGTTTAGATGGCACAAATTTACATGCTTGTGAAAAATTAATTAATTAATTAATTAAATAAAATGATTTTACACAAGAAGAAAATATTTTGAAATGGTATGCTTACTAAGGACATCTATGTAAATCTAAGAGTGGTTTTGTCAAAGAAAATCCCATGGGTTGATTTTGGCCTTGTGGGTTGGGGGGTTGCATTAATTGAGAAGCACAAGTGGTGCCCAACCAAGAGACCACTATTTCATCCACTGGAACTTGTGGAGAAAAGGCAATTTTTATTTACAGGTCATGTGGATGAATCCAATGTAATTGAGTTCATCCGGTACTAACTACCAACCCTAATGTTTTGTTAGAGCATCTCCAGCGGTGCTCAATATGTGACCCTGTGAAAATATTTTTCACATCCAAGTTTAGTTATGTACTCTTTTGCAACCCCACCAATAAAACTGAAAGTGGGACAGCAAAAATAGGCTAATAATAAACCACCTGGACCAATCATTATGATATCGCCAATCAGAAACACTGAGCAGCAGTTAGATCATATTTATTACACTCTTTTTTGCAGGTGCACAGCATCGCTGCTGAGCCTTTTACCAGCCACGGCAACTTGCGGAATTATGCAGGGCCAAAACCATTTTCCTGAGCCAAACCGGCAGAAGTTGGATTTTCTTCATCCATTTTCACTGTGCAGGATCACATACTGAGCACCGCTGGAGATGCTCTTAGACAACTTTGAGAACCTGACTCTTTGAACTGACAACAACAGAAAAAACAGGACAAGTTGGGAATTCATCCACATCTTCAACCTTTTCTCCAGGCGTGGGACACATTTGTTCATTGGAGTTCTACTCGTTAGATGTATGGACAAAAAATGCCCGGTTAGTGAACATTGGGACCTTGGGTGTTTAAGGGGTTTTTTAATTTTAGTGTTAAGATATGGATTATTTGGTTGTATTTGCCGACAATGAGCCACCCTTGCTTGTGATCACCTAGTGCATGTTTTTCATTTTAGATTATGTTAGGTATTTGGTTTCACTAATCATTTAAATAAATATTTTAAATGGATTTAAAACCAAAGCAACTGCGACAATATTTGTCACTTTTCATTTGAATATGATTATTTGTCAAATTTTTAATTTATCACACGCTTATAATTTTTTTCTTAAAAAACTTCATTTGTGATATGAAAATTATTAAGATTTTCGAATTATTCAAGCATGATTCAATAATATGGAAACACATGGTTTAATAAATATTACAAATTTCATGTACAAATTAATAATAATTTCAATCATATTTGAATCATTTACATATTTTAGTTTGATTTTATAGGTGTTATTTTCACATAAATATATTGTTTCATCACATGAAACAAATTAAAAAATGTAATTTCTTCATTAGGTGCTTTGCCTTATCATAACATGAAAAAATGTTGTAGCACTCGAACAAATTCAGTAACAAACTATTGAATAATTAATTAAATTTCAAATCTTAACTTTGACAATTGGTTTTTTATTTCTGAAGTTTTTGGAAGGTAATATTCATTTAAAAGAATAAACAAAATTTTGTTGTCTTTGTGAAACAATCTATGTGTGTCAAGACTATCACATTCTCCAGTTCTAGAAATGGCAAGTCTGAAGTTCAAACCCGACAATCAAAACATTTCAGATTTGATTTTATAATAATTATAATTTTTTTGGCACAAGTAGTAAATATTTTTTTCAAAATTTTGGCAAAATAAGAAATAATTCAATTTATGCCGAAATCATTCGTGTATGGTATTGACATTGTTGAAGGTAAAAAATGCACCACCTAAAAAAAATAGTACACGAAGATGCGCACATAGGAGTTCCTTGGAATGTGTTTTCACCATAATCATCCCAATGATTTTAAAAATGACCTTCATGATTTGCACCTTAATTGCATGTAGAACAAAGATATGAAGCTACATGAAAGTTGAAACATCTATAACCAATGATAATTATGACTTGATGAAATTACCAAAATATTTCAAGGAATTCCATGTAGACTACGATGGGGTTGCACATTTTTTCAAAATTCCCATTTAGATTTTTTATTTTATTTTTTCATCAACTAATGATTCCATGTTGTTTTTAAAAAAAATTGATATGATTCTTAGGATTGTGGTTTTACATTGAGTGTTCAAGAGAGGGTTTAAAACAACTTGATTTAAAGAGCTAAATATGGGCCAAGATTTTGCAAAGATGGGGTTATTGTGAAAGGTTAGGATGGTTTTTGGTGGGGTGTGGTTGGGGTAGGTAACTTGTGTTCCATTGGGCATAGTTTTTTTTAATATTAAGGTTCAATTGCTTTGCAAGTTATTTTATTTAAGAATATGTGCATTCTTTTGTAGGATAATGTGATTGGAAAAAAAAATCATGAACATTTAGAATTAGAATATGCATATCTCATGAACTTGCCCATTCCATGTATATGTGTTTTTACAACACTTCAACAATGTGTTGATTCATCGTTGTATTACAATGTTATCACAACATCGTATCAATAATTGATCAACATTTCTTGAGCTTTGAACACATTATTTAAATGTTGTAAAACATAGATATATGAAAAGATGAATTTGTGATTAGTAAGCTTTGTACATATTCATAGTTAGCTTGAATTTCAAAATAGGCAAAACCATATTTGGAGAATGTAAAACAATGATAGTGAATTCATATGCATCTTCACAAATGTATTGCCGAAAAAATTCAATGCATATTTTTATGTTAATTAATTTTACAAAAAATGTCTTTTCGATCTCTAAAAAGAGCTTGAAAATATTATATATGACTAAAATTAGTTTACACCTTTTTTAAAAAATGGGAAATATCTTACACCCACTATAAAAATGTAATCCTTCAAGTTCCAACCCTTCTTGAAGAGTAGGAGTAGTGTCCATTGTTGTGTGGGCAACCATAATTTTGCTAAACTCAAAATTCCATTTTAGAACCTACCCTACCCTACCCAACACTTGAAAAACTTTGTTTGTTATTTATTCATGTTGGCCTTTTAAGATATTGTAACTTGTTATGTTCATTTTGTGCTTGTAATGGACACAATGGCCTCATGAACTACATATGTTTCATGTGATGAGTAAAACCCACATGTGGAAGACATTTTGAAAATGTAAGGTTAGGTTTAGATATTGCATTAGAAATATTTACAAAGTAAGAAAAACACAACACAAGTATCCCTTGTTTGGTCATAAAGGGGATCAAACTTTTAAAGTAGAATGATAAAAATACACTAGGCTTCAACAAGGAATGAAATTCAAATTAACACTAAATTTGATAAAATTTGAATTTCACCTTGTATTTTTTCCATTAATTGCCTTCAACCAATCATGGTTATTGTGTGCATTATAACTATAAATATTCTCAAACCTTGTGCATTTAATATCAAGTTCCAATATTTTATACCCACATTTTATAAAATTTCACTATTTTGCAATTAACAATGTTTAAAGGTTGAAAGAAAGGTTAGGGAATGAAAGGAGGACCAAAAAGGGGGTCACTTTAGGGATATTTCTATCGTCCTAGGCCACTTGATTTTGAAAGTGCCACCACTTTAGGCTTTACCTTACATGTAAAGATAAATTTCTTATTATATATTTGGAGGGCACCATATGCAAATAAAAAATGCCCCTTCAAAAATAGGAGACAACTTAGGCTTTACAAGATGCATTTTACACAATATCACAAGGGGTTGTCAAGGCCAAAGTTGAACCCAAATCCAATGATTGTATTAGTGCAATGACTAGAATAAGCCTCAAAGGTTTTACATTCAAGCTTTATATCCATCAAACCTCAAAGGCTTGTCATTTTGTGTGCTTTGCATGGTTTTGTGCAAAATTGAGTAGGTCATGTTTTGATGTTTTGTCTAGAATAAAATATATATGTGTTCTATAATAGTTGCTTGTGGGATTTGAACCCACCATTGTAGAGAAGTAGGATCAATTGATCTAGTTTTTATCATTAGCTAACTTCCTATCATTTGGAATAATTGGATTTGATTTTGGCTTTATTCTTATTATTTCAAGTTATTAGTCAAACCTTATGAATTCATTTTTATCACTAGTCTACTTCCTATTGTTTGAGATACTTGCATTTGATTTGGGTTTATTTTTAATACTTAAAGTTATTAGTCAAACCATATGCAATTTGTATTGAACATTAGCCTATTTCTTTACTATTTGAAATAATTGAATTTTAATTTTGATTTTATTTTTAATATTTCAAGTTATTAATCAAACCCTATACTATTCATTTTTATCACTAGCTTATTTCTTGTTGTTTGAAATAATTGCATTCAATTTTAGAGTTATTGGCCTAAATTTTCAAGAGCTCCGGAACTTGACTCCTAGCCTAAAGTTGGCCTTACTTACAATTAACACCTAGTAGCTAGGTGTAAGGGGCATAGGTGTAAGGTACCTCATGCCTTCCGATGGGTAAAGCCCACGGGTGGGACTCGACTAAGCTACCTATCACCTTGTCTTAGGCCCTTTATTTTGGGAACGCCTCCCACCATAAGGCCTTTTACCCTACACTACCACCTTGTATTAGGCCTTTTATTTTGGGAATGTCGCCCACCTTAAGGTTTTACCCTACACATATGGTGTCCAATATGCTCAATGAATCTTGCTATAACAAGGGTGGTATAGTAGCTACACATCTAGCATGGTGTACATGTGAATTGAATCCATCCACATCCATTTGTGGCGACCATCCATTTGCTAGGTGGATGAATAATCACCACATGGGCTATTGGCTTGATGCTACATTTCTATCCAAACTCATGCCAATCCTTACTCCAAAGGATATGGGACACACAAAAAAGCCTTTCATTGGTTTTAGTTGGGTTCAAGATTATCTTTCAATCCATGATATTGCGTGTCCCCACACAACATCTTGTTTTTGATATAGTAGGTATTCCTTTGGAATATTTTAAGCACAATTTTAGTAGGAAAAAATACAAGTATTTATTTATTTATTATTTAAATACAAGTATGCATGTAGGATGAAGAAAATGGAAGTAGGCAATTTTAAAAAGAGAGGGGAAAGAAATTGGGTTTAGGTTAGAGGCTACTCACCTAAGAAGCTTGGGATCTTTTTCCCCATAGTGGTACTAGGCTAGTGTAAAGTGTTGTTTGGTTCACCCCAGGGTTTCTTTTCAGCATTTTGTGATGTAGCCAAAAGTGGTGATCATCCCGAAAATAATTTAGCCAAGTTTGGCTACATATTACATATGAAAGTAGGAATTTTTAAAAAAAACCAGAATCCTTCTATATTCCTGGCTAACTAACTATTATTATTATTATTATTATTGATTTTATTATTGATTCTGAATTAATGATAAAATCAGAACCATCTGTTCTTTATAACGAGCATAAATTTATAAATTTTTATAATTTAATTTAATTTAATTTTGGAGTCATCGAAATTAAAGAACTATTGGACCCACGGGTTTCATGAAAGAACCACGAATGAATTAGCAGTTTTGATTGATGGATGTTTTCAAAATTTTGAGAACCACGAACGGTTCCGTCTACCAAGGCTGGGTCAGTTGTATACCAAGATTGGGTCTTTGATTTTGTTGAGAACCTGCAACTATTGAATTCTAAGAACCGCCTTAATATATTACCTTTTGGGAGTCTATTCCAATGTCGATTGGTTATTGATTTCAAAAGGAACCTTTGATCTCGGTTCTAACTCTTTTTTTTCATTTTTTTAATGGAAACTTTGGTTTAGACTTGAGACTAAATTTTTTGAATTTTTAAAACCTTTGTTTGGTTCCATCATTTTCACAAAGAATTTAGAGGTGGTCCAATTTGATGCTAAATATGGTTTTATTTCAATTACACACAATTAAACAAAATAGAAGTTGCGTAATATTAATTTGTTCAACTAGTGCATACAATTCAAGATAGAAATTATGTAGAATTAGTTATGTACAACCAATTAAATGCAAGAACATGCCTACGATGTAAAGCCAATTTATTATTATTATTATTATAATAAAGATAATGTTGTACTTTTTTCATCTCCATTTTTTGCTTTAATATTCTACTTATTTTTCATTGTTTTCATGTTTCTTATTTTCCTTTTCTTCTGTGTTTGTTGTTTTCAAATTGTTTTGTGATGTTTTCAAATTATCTAATGTTAGATCTTGTTCGATTTTGTGCTAAAAGTTGTCTAGTTGCAATTTCAAATCATCTTGTTTTGTTGTGATCCTTTGTTCTTTCACTACTTTGTCACTCCACTTTGTTTGTTTATGTTATACAGGTCATTTCAAATATATATCCAAATTGTTATTCCTTTCATTATTTTGGTTTCATTTGTAATTAGTTTGTGCATGTGTGTTGCAAATCATCATAATGTATCTTCATCATGCTTGATCCATTATTTGTTCTTTTGGTGTGTTCTTGCTCCACATATCTACATTTGTAACTTGTTTGTAATTATGTTGCAAATTGTCAAGGTTCATATTTACAAAGTTTTATTTTGATTATTGGTTCTTTTAGTGCAATGTCATTCCATTTTGCTACATTTGGAACTTGTAAATGTATGCATGTTGCAAATCACTTGGGTGTGTTTTCAATTTATTTTGCTTTTGATAAATTTCATTCAAATGTCATGCTAGTTGTTACTACTTCTTACATTTGTAGTTTCTTCATGTGTATTTTATAATTCATTTGGGTTCATCTTCATCCTAATTTGCCAACACTTTGCTTGTGCAACTTATCCAATGTACATCATTATTGTTTTCCAATAATTTATGTAGTTGGTTTACTTCTATGATGTTAACAAAAACGTTAGTCTTATGATAGGTTTCTTTAATTTTCATGGTCAATATGATCTCGACATCATGTAATTTGTCAAAATATTGTTATTTTTGTTTTGTAAATGTTGATGGAGATATTTAAAGACAACCAACCTATAATTTCTTTAGGCTTCCATTTGTTTTCACAACCATAGATTGGCTTCCAACTTAAGATATTGTAAATGGTAAGTTAACTTGGGCATTGGGTCAACCCAAAGAACACCACTTGGTTATCTATTTTCCTTGTAGCTTAATATGATTATGATCATTAGCTCCATAACATTACTTTTGACATTACTAATTGTTGAGACCTTTCATTTGAAAGCAAGTTCCAATTGAGAAACATATTGCATCTATTCAATTTACAAATTCGTACAAGGCAATAACTTGTTGAATTCAATGCATTTTTTAAATACCTAAATCTAGATAGTCTTCCTTGTTATAGAGATTGTAACAAATATCAACATTGTGTTTTAAAAGATAATTGCATGACATTCTATATCCAAAATTGATGAAACCATTAGATTCAAAACTTGATTTTGCCTTTTAAGTGGGTAAAATTAGGATAATAAGTAAAGTTAATAGGAACATGTATATTTTACCTTGGTAATTATGAAAAAAGTGGGGGAAACAATTAGTTGTGCAATCAACATACCAAACATGGGTATGTGACACAAAAACATTTAAAAAAGAGAATGGGAAAAAAAACCCCTAAACAAATTTAATAATACATTCAATTCATTAATATAATTGCAATTCATAGCACAATTTAGGAAGTTTCCAATCGTACTTAAATTAACAATCTTATTAAGGTAATTATGGCAAGATCAGAAAAAAAATAGAAAAGTGGAAACTTTTACTAATTATTCAACATAACTTGAACAAATTTATCCCAACCAAATCCATTACATAATGTGGGGATACATACAAACTAGAGTATGATTTTTACATATATTATTTTTTACTCACCTTAGGAAAATGACCAATTGTGTAGAGTAAAAATTCACAATATTCACTAGCCAAGTGGGGCAATCTTTTTTTAAATGATTATAGAGAAAAAAAAGATGTAAATTTTATTTTAATTGCAACCTTATCACCATCTCTAGTACACATGTTTTGAGCAAGCTTATGAGTGCATATGTCAAGCTTATGCTTATGTGGGTTATTCATCCAAATAAGGTTATGTACCTAACATCGGGTATCAACATTGGACCACATTATATACAAGATATTGTGGCATGGATCTTAAATTTTGGAATTAGGGTAGGTTTTTGTTATTTTTTATGGGAGGTGATAGTTTTTGGCATGAGATTTTCATCTTGATATTTGTTGATATTTGTGGAAGTACATTGAAATAGTTCCACCCTTTTGAGTGTAACAAATGTGGATTAGGTAAAGTTTTTAGGATGACTACAAGTTTTTAATCCCTTTTGTGATCTAAGGTTGGATGGAGAGCTCTCAATAAAAGATGTGCATCCTTTAGCTACAATTCTCAAAATAGTCGATTTTTTTTTTCTCTTCAAATATTCACTATCAAAATCATTGGTTCTTTTATGAAAATTGCTGCTTCTTTGAGGTTTTTGAACATATCCAAAGTTTTTCGTACTCATGGTTATTAACAAAATCAAATAAGACTTTACAACACCATGGGAACACTAGTAGAGTTTTTTTTGAGGTTGGCCTAATGATTTGGAGTACCCTAGAGAGGTTTTACTCATGTCCCCAAAACAGTTATGAGCTAAGTAAGCATCACAAAAACGGAAAAAAACACACTCCCCTAAAAGATTAGGAACATGTACATATGTTATTGCTTTTGTTGAGCAATTGTCATGCAATATAATGTGTTGAGCATGGGCCCAACCACTTTGGAATTAGAAATGCTTGTGGGTTGTTGACCCCCGAGATTTTTATAAAAAAAAAACCTAAAAAAATCAAAAAGACCAAAAAAAAAAGAAGAAAAGAATCCTAATTTTTTTGGTTAGATTGTTAATTTTTTTGGGGGATAATTTATTTTTATTTATTTTTGACTTAGTTGCAATTATAGTATTTCAATTAAGTAACCTAAGTTGTTATATATGCTATAGAGTTATTTAATTTAAAGTGAAATTATCCTTTAAATTAAATTTAAAAAATTAATGCAAACATTAGGGCATGGCCTAACTAATTAATTACATGTAGGGAAGGGCAGGTCCACAAGGGGGGTAATGTTGTTCAAGGGCATGGAAAAAGGCCGACCATAGCCCCAAGTTGCTAAGCCCGAAGAAAAAAAAAAAAAAACCCCAGATATATTGACGTGCCCTTGCCACTTTGGGAACATAGAAGACCGAAATAATTTGAATGGGGGCAGCCCGTGAGGCACATTACGGAATTGTAAACTGCTTCAGATGCAAGGAGAAAGATTATGCTTTGTAATCTGCTCACAGAATACAAAAACTAAAAGTTGGCTCAGGTTTTTAGGGTTTAATGTTTTAGGGTTGAGGTTTTAGGTTATGAGGGTTTTTCAGGGCAATGGAGGGCATTACCCGATATAATGCTCATCGAGGTGGTGCATCAGTTTTGTAATTTCTCACCATACCAGCACGAGGACCCACAATTTGTATGGGCCTGGCCTGCATGGTGGCATTTCACCCAAAAACCACCCAATGATCACAAGGTCGTCATCAAGTATCCAAAAGACTGGCTGTTTGACATTATGTCATAAGCTAGTGCAAAACGCATGTTGCTAAACACCCTCCCAACTACAAACCAATGACTGAACGAACTTTGTAAGTGTTAAGCACAAAACTCTCGGCAAATGAGTGATGCAAGCACCTTCCCAAAAACAAACAAAAAAACAAAAAAAACTTGATCAAATTGATGGATGACATCATGATATCATGTCCAACATTAGAAAGGACTATGAAAGCTGAAGAATATTTTCGCCCTGAGATTTTGTTAGCGAGAAGCTTTTTTGCTCACACCATCATGGCATGACACTCACTCACTCACCTCACTCCCCCCTTGTGCACTTGGAAGAGAATGAGTTACATGGACACCCTTTGGACCATGCAATTACTGCAACAATTTGGTTGGACAAATTGCATAGTGTAAGATCCCCACCT
>Ga0209611_10014866_pt1 | contig 10284 bp, 6 predicted proteins | sample S1TSphgellanicum_3_FD_187693 | JGI IMG/M metagenome (GOLD analysis project Ga0209611, IMG submission 187693) | Host-associated microbial communities from peat moss isolated from Minnesota, USA - S1T2_Fc - Sphagnum magellanicum MG (SPAdes) (version 2) | ecosystem: Host-associated > Plants > Peat... | reverse complement strand
GAGGGCATCCGGTGAGAGCGACGAGCGCCCTGCTTCGGCTCAGGAAGTATATCAGGTTCCGAGTAGGGGGTCAAATGCCCGAGCGTACGTATGCCCGAGCGTACGTGATACGCTTGCCTTGACTACCCAAGTAGGCGACGGGTCGCCGGCGCCGAATATGCTCTTCCGGCTCACGGAATCCGAGTGGGGGATCCGGGTGGGACAAATCGGCCTCGGGTTGCCCAACCCGAGGCCGATTTGCGCTCGTCCCGCAACGGGGCGGCTAGTGTACGGCGATACCGCCGAAATAGGGCGAGGAACTGCTCGAGGCCGGCAAACTCGGGGGGTTCAGCGTTTGCAGCGGCGCCACGTTCCCGGTCATTCCCGGGGCGTAGACGATGATCGCAGCGGGGTTCGCGTACGGTGCGTAGTCGTAGATGTACCCCGCGGGATCGATCGTGAGGACGATTCCGCCGCCCGGCAACGCCGTACTAGCGATCTGACTCTGCGGCAGGGCGCTGCCGGTTGCGAATGGAGCAAACTCCTCGAACGAATTGGGCGTCGCGCCCGCCGGATCGTAGCTCGAGACGACGAGGTCGCCCGCCGGCGAGAAAGCGATACCGACGACGTTGCGGTTTGCGAGTGCGCTCCCGCCCGTGAGCACGACCGCCGTCTGGTTGCTGGTCGTACTCAGCGTCTTGTTAATGGTTCCGACGGGGAACGTGGCGATCGTCGGCGAGCCGTTGACTTGAACCGTAAACGCGACATCGTGCGAGGCGTCTTCCGCGATGTACGTGGCGCTGTTCGTCGTTCCGTATCCGCTGGACTCGGTGAGCGCGGGCGAGATCGCGCCGTTCGTCGTTTCTGGAAACGCGACCAACTCCATCTCTAAGGCCTGGGTGTTGTACGAGATCGCGTAAACGTCCGTTCCATCGGCCGCCAGACCGCCGTAACACCCGCTAGTCGGCTCAACGGTTGTTGCCGGGGTGACGTTCCCCGTTGCGCCGGCGGCGTATGAGGTGATGATACAGCCATCGTTCGACACGAAGATCGTGCCGTTCGGATCGACGGCCACGCCGGTAGGATCGTTCAGGTGCGTGTTCGATCCGGCGATCGTCGTCTCGGTCACGCCATCGAGCGAGTAGCGATAGACGGCGTTCGATCCTTGGCTCACGATATCGATATAACGGGGTCCACCGGGCTGGATGATGAGATCGCCCGTCGGCGACGAGGGGGTGACGTTCCCGGTCACGGCCGGGGCCGGCACGTAGACGTCGGCGCGAAAGACGTTCGCTCCCGAGTAGGTCACCGTTACCGGCGTCGTGCTCGATGCGACCGATGTCGTCGAGAGCGTCAGGCCGCTTCCGGCGGTCGTAAGCGTCACGGGCGTGGAGTACGTCCCGGTGATCAGATTGCCGTCGGCATCGTACGCATTGACGGTTAGCGGCTGCGTAAGTGCGCTCCCGACCGGCGGCGTCGTGTTCGCCACCATCAGCTGGACGCTGTTGGGCACGCCGTCGATCGTAATGTTGACGGTGTTCGCTTGCGCCTCCGTGATCGTCGCTTGCGCGGTTCCCGTGCCGAGGAGGTTTGCCAAATCGAAATAAAAGAAATTCGATTGGTCGTAGATGTTCACCGTGAAGGTGTCGTTGCCGGCCGGTGCCGGAATTCCGACGGCACACGTGAAGCTGCCGTCGCTATTGGCGCTGCAGCCTGGCGCAGTCGAACTCAGCACATAGTTTTGCGATGCCCCGGGTCCGGTTGACGAGGTGACGCTGATCGACATGCCCCTCGCCGAAGGCGAGATCTCTTTGGGTGCTCGGCGGTGCGCACTACTCGAGCTCTTTGCCGGGACGGTGATCGTGAATTGGGCGTTGCCGGAGGGTCCGGCCGATGCGCTGGGTGACGGTTGTGAGGAACCGGAGGGCGTCGGCGCGAGATTGCGGGGGGCTGGAGCGGACGATCCGCCGCCTCCGCCGCCGCAGCCGGAGAGCAGCACCGCGAGCGTGCTCGCCGCGAAAATATTCCGCAGGGGGACGTTCATCGGCGCATCCTCTTGTACGGCCGGCGTTTGGTGGAGCTGATCGTGCCGGTGGTTTGCGTCACCGTGACGTTGGCCGTCTCGATGCGGCCGTGAGCGTCTTGTATCGTGATCGTCGCCGTGCCCGGCGCATTGCCGGTCACGACATAATCGGTCACCGTCGGAACGGCGACGCCGGCAGCAACGGAGGCGATGGCCGTGTTCGACGAGGTCACCGTGAACGGGCCGCTATTTCCGCTTTCAACGATGCCGATGAATCGGGTCTTGCCGATCTCGTCGATCGTCATGTTCTCCGGGAAGGCGTGCCAACCCGGAGCAATCGTGTACTTCCCGACCGAGAGTTCACTTCCGGAAGCTTCGTTGTAGAAGAACGCGCCGAGCGAGGCATTGTAGTAGAGATCGACGGGGTTGTCGTTGTCCTTGATCGGCAACACGCCGACGGTGCCGTCGGTCCCGATGCGCAGCAGTGCGCCCCCCGCCGACTCCGCCGTCGCGTACACGCTCCCGTTCGGTCCGTCGCGTGCGGTCACGACGAAGTACTGTGCGGGCACGGGATACTCGGTCACCGTGCCGTCCGTCGCGACGTGCGTTCCCACGCCCGGCATGTCCTCAAAAACGGCACCGACCGCCGTGTACCAGAGACTGCCGTCGTTGAGCGCGTAGAAATTGTTCAGGCCGTAGCTCGTCGGCCCCACCGGATAGACGGTGTAGGCGCCGGCGTTGCTGCTGCCGACCGGCGCGATGCTCCCGACGAATCCCCACGTTTGATCGATCCACCACACGTTGCCGTCGGGCCCGCGCGCTAGGTATCCCGGCGCGATTTCGACGGCACCGGGCGCCGGATTGGCGGGCGGCGCCTCCCCCGGCGGATAGAAAAACGTCGGGAGCGGACTTCCGGGCGCCTGCGGAGCGGGCCAATATGTCTGCGAGGGACCCGGCACGAGTGCTGCTCCGATGCCGGTTCCGCCGGTGGCGCTATTGACTCCGTAGTAGACATTGCCCGCGGGATCGGTGCCGAGCTCATCGCCGAAGGTCTCGATGAGTCCCGCGATTACCGTCTGCGCGGTGATCGTTCCGCTCGGGGTAATGCTCTCGATTTGTGGGAACACGCTGCCACCGGACAAGATTTGGTTTCCGAACCAAAGATTGCCGTCTCCGGCCAGCACGAGCTCGGTCGGATTCGAGCCTGCCGGGAGAGCGTACGTCGTCATCGCGCCGTCGAACGTCAGCTTCACGATCTCACCGCTCGTACCCGCGGACACCGTGCCGCCCCCGGAGGTCGCGTTGGATGCAAAATCGTTCTCCACCGGGAACCAGAGGGAGTTTCCGTCGGCGGATTTCGTAAAATTAAAAACAAACACGTCGGTCGGCGCCGGTAGCGGGATCGGATATTTTTGGATGTTCGTGAGCGGGAAGGTGACCGAAGCAACGGCGCTGCCGCTGCCGATCGAGACGGTGCCGGTCGTCCACGTTCCGCTGGTCGGCGGCGACGGCGAGAATTGCGCCTCCACTTGCGTCGTGCTGACGGCGAGCGCGTTGGTCGAGAGCGTGATCGGCATCGCGCCGCTCGCCGTGACCGGGAGCGGTGAGGCGAACGTGCCGACGATCAGATTATTGTCCGCATCGTAGGCCTGCACGTTGAGGTAGACGTTGCCCGTCACCGGTGCGGGACTGGCGGCTTCCGAAACGAGCACCTTCGACGGGACGCCGCCGTTGACGACGCTGACGGCAAACGGTACACCCGCCGCGATCGTCGCGGTCGTGGACCCGGTGCTCAGGATGTTGCCCGTCGCATTGAGGCCGTCGTAGAACGTCATCGTGAACGTGTCGTTACCGATCGGCGCGCCGACCGAGACCGAACACGCGAGGCCGGCCGCCGTCGTTGCGCAGCCGGGCGACGTCGGCGTCAGGTTGGCGATCGTCGGCACGGAACTCGAGGCAGCGGCGACCGGCGCGGGCGACGACGTTCCGCTCGTGGATCCTTGCGTTGCCGCGGTCACGGTGATCGCGACCGATTGCGTCGATGGTGAGATGAACTGCGGCCGGCGCCGGCCGCTTTGCGTCGTCGTCGTCTTCGGCGGCACGACGATCGTGAAACTCGCATTGCTGGTCGTGCCGCCGGACGAATGTCCCGGCACCGAGCCGGGCGCCGTGGACGATCCGCCACCGCCGCCGCCGCAGCCGACGACGAAGGCCGCCGCCACGGTGAGCAGTAGCGCCGCATGTGCGCGTTGCATTACGGGTGCTTCGCGTTGCTCGGCGGCAGCGAAGGAGGCGGTGGCGGTCCGGGGTGCGCGGCTGCCGCCGGAACGGGCGCCGCAGTCGGAACCGGTGTCGGCGTGGCGGCCGGCGCGTTCGCCGGTGTCGTCGCACTACTGCTGCGCCCGGTAGCTGTCCCCGTGACGGTGCCGGTCGGCGTCGGTTGCGGCGTCGGCGTTCCCGCCGCGTTCGAGATCACGGTCGCTGCTGCAACGCCGGCGGCAGCGGCTGCCGCGGCCGGCACGATCGCCGAAGCCGCGCCGCTCGCCGCGCCGGCTGTTGCCGCCGACGCGCCGGCCGACGACGCACCCGCGGACGAAGCGCCGGACGACGCTCCGGAAGCCGTGCCCGACGCGCTGCCGGAGCCGGCGGACGAGGCCGTCGACGAGGCCGCCGAGGATGACGAAGCCGCCGATGACGAGGATGCGCTGCCGGTGCTCGCGGTCGACGAGCTCGCGGTCGACGTCGCGCCCTGGCCGACGCCCGTCGTGTTGAGCCCCTTCGAGGAGAACTGCTGCGCGACCGACGAGGTCAGCGGCCCCACCACGACGGCCGTTCCGACGGCGTGCAGCACTTGGCCCGTGACGAGCGTATAGGCATGCCCGCCGATCGTGGCGGTCATGTCGCCGACCTGGCAGCTCACGCACACGACTGTCAGCGATTTGTCGGCGACGGCGATCAAGCCGACCGTTCCGCGTACCGCCAGCTGTGACGTCGGGGTCGTGAAGACGTAGCTCGCCTTCTTGCCGCTGGGATGCCGGACCGCGAAGCGGAGAATCCCGCCGTCGACGGAGATCGATTCGGCCGCGCCTTTCGGCGTCATCCGGAACGGCCCGACCCGGACCCGCGTGTTCTCGGCGATCGTGACTTCCGAAGAATCGGGCAGCCGCAGCACCGCGAGCGACGCGTCTTGGGTTACGGCGTAGCTGTTGTCGGGGAGCAGCAGGCTCGCGAGGACGGCCGTAAAGGCTCCCCCGTCCGGCACGTAGCCGACGGTGCCGGAGATACGCTTGAAGAGCTTGTCGTGAGCTTGCCCCATCGCCACCGGGGGCCAGACCCCCAGCGCGACGATAAGAACGGCGCTGAGTAAGCGCCGCGTGCGGCTATCCATCCGTGTTTCCCCCCGTAGGTCGAGGTCTGCATGCAAGTATGCGACTAACCGCCGTCGCTCGTCAACTCAACCGGGGGGTGAGTGGCTTCGAACAGCGACCCCTCGTCCAGCGAATGTGTAAGATGAGGCATGACGTTTGAGGCGGTTCGCACGATGGCGCTTGGGCTGCGGGGGACCGTTGAGGCGCCTTCGTATCGGACGCCCGGATTCAAGGTCGCGGGCAAACTCTTCGCCCGCTTCCATCAGGACGGCGAATGGGTCGTGGTTCGAACCACCTTCGACCGGCGCGAAGAACTGCTGGCGAGCGACCCGGACACGTTCACGCTGCCCCAGCACTATCGGGAGCATCCCTGGATATTGGTTCGCGTTGAAGACTGCCCGGTCGCCACCATGCGACTCGCGCTGCGCGAGGCGCACGCCCTCGCGATGGAGGAAGCAAAGCCGCGCGCGCGGCGCAGTTAGGATGTGCGGTGTTTTCCGGCGAGAACGGGGGCGTTATTGGTAAAGATTGACGGTGACGAGGTTCGTGTTGACGCCGCTGTAATGGTCTTCCAGGTAAAACGAGCACGTGTAGTTGGGGGCGCTCAGACCGGTGTCAGCGGCGATCGCAAACGATTCCGAACCGTTCACCATCCCGCCCACCGTAATCGTCGCGATGGCGGTTCCGTCCGACGTGTTGCAAGCGATCGTGCCACCCGTGTTGACCACGTAATAGTCGGTGGTCGCGCGGGTCGGGTAGAGGTACATGTTATTCTGCGTACCGGCGTCGCTGGCGGTAACGGTAGCGGACGACGGATAGCCGCTGGTGCCGTCGGTGGAGAGGTTCACGGTTGCCGGCGCGGCGGAGATTTGCACGACGCTATAGGTCGCCGAGAACGCATACGTCGAGGGTGTCGGTGAAACGTTCGGAACGGGCGATCCGGTAAACGACGGGGGTGTAGCGGTCAGGTTATTACTGTACGTGACCGTGCTGCCGGCAACCAGGGGCGAACCGTCCCATCCCACGGCCAGCAAAAAGCCGCCACAATCGTCGTAGTTATATTGCGCCGACGTATTTGCAATCGAGACGCTCGTGGGAAACGACGCTTGCGAAGGAATCGGTGATGAACCAGCCGCTTGCGCCGCCGTCTCGGCGTAGAGTCCGAGGTGCGAACTCGACGCCGTGATCGTGAACGGGACCGCTGAACCGTTGACGTCGACGAACGGCTGCGGGCTGGCCGAAGACGTTGGAAGAATCTGATACCCTCCGGCATCCACGACTTCCGGATTATCTTCGTATTCCGCCGGGGAAGTCGATGCACCGCTGGTGACAATACGGTGACCACGAGTATCAACGCCGATCGACGACGAATTCGTGACGCAGCCGTCATCAAAGAACGACGCGATGACCGGGTTGAACGAAAGCGGCACGGTCGTGAGGGCGCCGGCCGTGAGCGTCGCGCTCGTCGAGCCGACCGCGAGGACGCGCGCATTCGAGGGAAACGCCGTGCCTTGGAGCGTGCTCGATGAATACCCGTTCGGCTGTTGGTCGACTTCGAGCGCGGAAATCGTCTCGGTCGTGCCGAGCGAGGGGACGATGTACGTGCAGCTGGTGCCGGCGGAGACGACAACGCAACCGGAACCGTTAGCTACCCCGTCATTTTCAAAAATTGGTCCCGGCACGCCGTAATAGAGGGTCTGCGAGGCGCTCCCGCTCGTCACGGTGATCTGCAAGCCTTTGGCCCGGTAGGAAATGTAGGCCGGCGAGCGGCTCGCTCCGGAGCGACGTACGCGAGCCGCGCTGCTCTTTTTTTGCGCCGGTGGTGCCGGGATCATGAACGTGATCCTCGCCCCCGATTGCGGTTGCGCCGCGCCGACGCCCGATGGGGAGCCGGTCGATGGAACGTGGCTCGTGGAGCCGCCGCCACCGCCGCAAGCGGCGAGCATCGCGGCGGCGAGCAGTCCGGACGCGAGTCCGAGTTTGGTCTTCGTGGTCATCTGCAAGCTCCTAGTGCGCGCGACGGTGCGTCGAGTAGGCATTGATCCCGGTTTCATCGACGTTGACGGTGACGCTCGCCATCGCGCCCTTGAAGTCGGTGACCGTGATCTGACAGGTCCCGAGTTCCGATCCCGAGGTGACGGCGAAGGTGCCGACGCCGCCGGTGGACGCTGCCGTCGTCGAACCGAGCACCGCGACGAAATTGCCGGACGGCGCGGGGCTCGGCGCCGGACTCGCGCCCGGTGCGGGACTCGCTGCCGAGCAGACGATCGCGACCGTGTACGCTGCGGTATCGCCCGCTTCGGTCACGGTAAAGGTCTGGGTGGAGGGTGCGTTCGCGCTGAACGTTAGCGTCGTGGGCGCTGCGACCGGCGCCAGGGTCGGCGACGGTGACGGTGACGGTGACGGTGACAACGAAGCCGACGGCGAGGGTGACGCCGACGGCGCAGCAGACGGGGATGCGCTCGCGCCTGTCGCGACGCTATAGAGCGCGATGTACAGCGGCGTCGAGCTCAGCGTTGTCGCGGCCGATGTTGAAGCAAATGTTACGTTCGATCCCGAGATGCTGCCGGGACCGGCGGTTGGATACACCCAGCCGCTCGATTCATAGGTCGCAAGATAATACGACTGTCCCGCAGGGACCGGAAACGTGAAGGTGAGGCTGGGCGTCCCGTTCAGCGTGACGCTGGGGCTGGAAACGAAGCCGACATAAAGGATCGCAAGGTCCGCTCCGCTCAGCGCGGCGCGACCGCGCTGGGCGGCAGCCCGCGTGAGGTCGAGTGCGGGGAGGCGGCCCGGCGGTTTCGTCGTCACGGACTCGGTTACCGTCGCGGCGGTATTGCCTGCCGGCAGAATTGCGGTCGTGGTGATGCCCGCGCTCGTGATCCCGGGAATCGCCGTCGTCGTCGTGGTGCTCGTCGTAACCGTTTGGCTCGCGGCAGCAGCACTTGCCGACGGCGCGACTTGTGGCGCGCTGGTGACCGAGCCGCCGGAACCGCATGCAACGAGCGAAGCGACGACGAGCAAGGCACCGATCGTCGTGATCGGTGCTCGAAAAAGATGTGGCACCGAAGCACTCTCCCCGTTAAATGGATTACGTACGCAGGTATGCGTGCAGCGCTGCGCAGCTTTCGCATATCGCTTCAAGTCGACTTCGAATGCGCCTGCGTGTATTAATCAAGTTTCTGAGTAGAGGGAAAAACCTTTGCGCAATCTGCTTTTGCGTGCGCGCAACCAGGCGCTCATCGTTCGCTATCGAGATGGATCATCTGCGCGGAATCGTACCGACCTCCGCGTAGCCGTTTCGGGCCTCGTCGCTATGGCCGATGCGCGCGATTCGGACGCGGATCGAAGCGCGGCATCCCGGGATGCGCGTCGACGGCTTCCATCACGAGCGTGAGCGCGGTCTCCATTTGCGGATCGCGTCCGGCGGCGACGTCGTGCGGGGCGATGTCGACGACATGGTCGGGATCGGTGCCGTAGTTCTCGACGCTCCAGCCGACGTCGGTGAACCAGAACGAGAACTCGGGTTGCGTCGTGAGCGTGCCGTCGATCAGGCGATGATAAGGATTGATGCCGACGACGCCGCCCCACGTGCGCATCCCGACCAGCGGCCCGAGGCCGTAGATCTTGAAGCAGTGGCTGAAGATGTCGCCGTCGGAGCCGGCAAATTGGTTCGTGATCGCGACGATCGGACCGGCGACCGATTCGGGCGGATACGGAATCGGCGGGCCGTAGCGCGAGATGTCGTAGCCGACGCGTTTGCGCGCGAGCTTCTCGAGCAACAGCGGTGAGACATGACCGCCGCGGTTGTAGCGTACGTCGACGATGAGGCCGTCGCGATCGAACTCGGAGAGATAGCCGCGGTGAAATTCAGCGAAGCCCCACGGCCCCATGTCGGGGATGTGCAGGTAACCGACTTTGCCGCCAGTGCGTTCGTGCACGCGGGCGCGGTTCGCATCGACCCATGCCCGATAGCGCAGTGCGCGTTCGTCGCGCAGCGTCTTCACCACGATGCGGCGGCGATCTCCGTCGCGCGCGAGCGTGAGCGCGACGTCGTGGCCGGCGCTGTTGACGAGCAGCGCATCCGGCGTGCGCTCGCGCGAGACCGCGCGTCCGCCGACGGCGACGATCAGATCGCCCGCGCGAACGTCGAGGCCGGGTTCGGCGAGCGGTGAGTCGTGCGCGCGATCCCACGAGTCGCCGCGGTAGATCGTCGTGATGCGATACCCGCCCGCCGCGTCCCACACGTAATCGGCGCCCAGGAACCCGCGCCGGTATTGCGGCGTGGGCCGGAAATCGCCGCCGATTTCGTAGGCGTGCGAGGTGCCGAGTTCGCCTTGCATCTCCCAGATCAAATCCGAGAGCTCGCTGCGGGTGCGGATGCGTGGTAAGAGCCGCTCGTAGCGGGCGAACACCGCATCCCAATCGACGCCCGACATCCCTTCGTCCCAGAACTGTTCGCGTTGCAAGCGCCAGGCTTCGGCGTACATCTGCCGCCACTCGGCGCGCGGATCGATCGTAACGCCGATGCGGTCGAGGTCGATCCAACCGCTGCGCCGGTTCGACTCGCCGTGCGGCTTCGCGTCCTCGGGCTCTTCCTCGGGAAGATCGCCGCCGGCGTCGAGCGCGCGCAGCTTGTGGCGCGATTCGTAGATCACGGTGCGCCCGTCGCGGCCGAGCACGAACCCGTCGATGTCGGCCGCCAGCGTCGCGGCGCGTTGCTGCTCGAAGTCGTACGCGGCGAGCGCGCCGCCCTCGTGATCCTCGTTCGCGCCGACCTTGATGCCGTGAACGGGAAACGCGGAGAACACGACGCGGCCTTTGAGGCCCGCGATCTGGCCGTAATCGCCTTCCTCGATCGGAAACGCGAGCATCCGCTGCGCGATGCCGTCGAAGTCGATCGCGATCGGCGCA
>Ga0209611_10014864_pt1 | contig 10285 bp, 5 predicted proteins | sample S1TSphgellanicum_3_FD_187693 | JGI IMG/M metagenome (GOLD analysis project Ga0209611, IMG submission 187693) | Host-associated microbial communities from peat moss isolated from Minnesota, USA - S1T2_Fc - Sphagnum magellanicum MG (SPAdes) (version 2) | ecosystem: Host-associated > Plants > Peat... | reverse complement strand
GGGGGGTTTTTCTTTGGTTGTCAAGTTGTGTTCGGTGTGGAGAATGGACTGTCAACTGTTCACTTTCCACTTGGACAGGGGACAGTGGACTTTCCATGCAAGCTTTTTGGGGGAGGGGGTTAAATCAAAGACCTCCCAAGTTCCTGACATGTTCCCCAAAGAGTTCCCAATAGCACCTCACTTTTCTCCCATATGCTTTGGCAAATGTTGCCCTCCTTTCACCTATATAGTTAGGCCAAAGGGAAGGAACTGTCTAATTCAAAATAGAATCTAACATTTTGGGGAGCCTCCAAAGTTTCTCTTTCTTTTAGTGATGGCCCAATCAAATTGGCTCATTGCAAAATAAACAAGGGGTGTGTCACATTGTGGCCTTCTCATTTACATTAAAAAATATCTTAAGCTATTATACTCTATATTGAATCTAAACACGATACCCTTGCCTTGGTAGGCAAGACCAACAAAATTGAACTTGGGAGGCACCTCATCCAATGAATAGGTTAGGTGAATTGGAGAGGTGACAGATGGAAAGGTACCCCAACTCTTTGGTATGGGTATTAGCCCAGGTGAAAGATGGTGACGAACTGTTTTGAAAAGAGAAATTTCATGCAGCCAATGGGAAGGTTCAGCACTCAGAAACAGTCCAGTTTTTTTCTTGTGGACATATGGGGAATGGGGACAGGTGAGGGAGAGAGGGATTTTTAGTTTTTTTTCCCTTCTGCCCAATGTGTTCCCATCATGTTCCCAAAGAGTTCCCCAATATGTTTCTCAAGATGTTCCCAATAGCACCTTTGTTTTATCTTGTATGGTTTGCCCAAAGTTGTGCCTTGTCAATTGTATAGGTGGGCCAAAGGGCCTCACATTACATCTTAACATGGAAACTTCCATATTGGGTGAGTTTTCAAAGTCTTAGTTTAGTTTTTTCATTTTTCGCAATGGACCAATCAAAATGACTCATTGTCAGAAAAGAAAAAAAAAACTTGGGACGTACCCCCATCTAATTCCAGTGATGTGTTTCATCGGAACTAGTTTATGTGGGATGGGTATTTTGGTGATGGTAATGGTGACAATTTCAAAATCATTTTAGATTATAATTTGTCATAGATCCAATTCCATTTCAAAATCAATTTTTTTTTAATCTTCTTGTTTTGTTTCGCACCCTTTCAATGTTTTTGTTTATTTTGTATATTGTTGTTTGTCTTACACCTTGTCAATGTTCTTTTTATTTTGTTTGTTGGTATCTTGTTGTGAACTTCTCCAATGAACTCAAATTTTGATGGCATTTTACCTAGCAAATTAAGAATTAAAAAAATATCAATTGAACAAAATGACATGCAGTGAAATTTTATTTTTTGAAAATAAATAATTAATTACAACAAAATTATTGTGTCCTCACAAAATAATTGTCTAGAGGTTAGAGGGGGAAGTAAAAAATTGTAAGATTCCTCCTATAATTTGGCTACTTGTTGGATCTGTTCTCTAAATATGAATGACTTGGGCCCATTCTTTTCCTAACAAAGCCCTTTGTACCTTTCAGTAGGTCAATGGGCTTAGTGAGCCCACTTCCAATCTGCGACTGCGCTAGCAGATGCAATTTTATATTTTAGATTTAAGATCCGGGGCATCCAACAACGCGTTGAAATCCAACCCATCGTGTTCTTGTGGCACCGTCGAATCCTTAAGCACAGTTTGCTCCTGGCACAAGCCTTTTATTGGCTTGCTATATTACAGTGCCAAAAAGCCAATTAAAAACTTAAAAGTGCTAAAATCAAGTTCTTTTTGAGATTTTCAAAAGTCAGAATTCGACCAAAATTTAAGAAAATTTTGCAGATTTCTATACATGGCTCAAGCATATATATAGCCGAAAATATAAAAAGGATGTTTATAGAATAACATTACTATTTACCTTATAGCCAGATCTGGCTAAATCTTCCTATGGATCATCGCCACTTTTGGCTACATCACAAAATTGACCCAAAAAAACAGTGGATCATCGTCCCGGTACCTGTTATGGGGCAGCAACCTGCAACTTCCTGTTTGTTCTGCTGCTGCTATAATTAGCTTTGGGGTTCGGTTCCCTCCAGTGTTTTCCACCTCTCTAGCTCTGCTCGTGTTGCTCTGCTCCTGTGTTTCAAATCTAATTCAACGTCTTCTCCCTCGATTGTCACAAAGATCTCTAATTTCAAGCCCTCCAATTTGATCTGTTGGTGCTACCCTTTTGCGGTCGCGGTGTGGAGATTTTTCCGGCGGCTGGCTGGGTGAGACTTCGGTGCAGTCGATCGCCAGGTCAGTTTTTGTGCATCTTATCACTATGTCAAGCTTGAAATAGTAGGGAGTAATTCCGTGTTATTGAGAGAGGCTGAAGCTGTATTGTCACAGTCAAATTTGTCCTTGAAGTTTAGGGGACAGTAGCTGTATATTCCTATAAACTGAAAGACATTAAGCTTTCTGATCTGTGTACTAGATGTCCTTGAGGGGCCTGACGTCTAGATTCATACAAGAAGGGTGTTCAGAATGGATCAAGCAAGAAAGGAGCTTGCGCTTAATTTCCTGGTACTTCTTAAGATGTATGTTCCTGCTGCTATACGGCACGACACTCAGGAATTGAAACATAAACCATCAGCCTTGAGGAGGCTTGTTAAGCGCCCATGCATTAAACGTCAAATAAGTTTAGTTGGTGATTTAATTTAACAGCCATGGGTCATTCAGGGACTGATCAAATTTCTTTCAAAACCTGGTTTACGAGTAAGAGTCACCCACCATTATTATGCAGTCTCAAATTGTGAATATATTTAATATAAATTCATGAAGGAAACCTCAAGTTCCCAACTTTCCTAGATGCCCTCTTCACTGGGGCAGAAAGCCCAGCTTGTGTTTGTACAAATGGAGTCCAATACTGGTTGATGTGTTTGGGCGTGGGTTTGTTGCAGAGTGACTTGATGCCTTCAGGAGTTGCAAAAAAGGGCTAGTGGATCCACGTTTTCACAAGCTATCGTGGAGCCAGCCATTTACACTATATATTCTTTAACAAATATCGCTCAGGACTCTTTGCAGGTCTGTCCTCTTGCCCACTTCCTTCCTCGTTCACAACCGTTGTAAATTGGTGCTTCAAATTGTCTAGTTTCACAAATCTGCAATCTGCACATGCCCTCTGTATGAGCTGCAAGGTCCCACCTCCTCCTAAACAGTAGGCACATGATCCCCAACTCATTTTCTAGGAGGGATACTCATGGATACAAGGTACTGCCTACAAATATGTCAGTAGGAAATTTGAATGCTTTCATATTGGAACTTGTCATATTCTCCCATATATTCATATGCCAAAATTCACAAAATCAATATGATTTTTTGAAAAAATTATATTAAATTTGACAGTGAACATTCATGGACAATATTTTGTTGCACCCCTGAATTACTAGGACTCAACATATGCATATGGAGTAATACAATCGACATAGTTGTGTTGTTTATTGCTGCCCTGTAGTGATGAACACCATTTTCCCCTTGTAAATCATTGCAATTTTGTTCACTTGCATTTTCTACAAGATTTGGGGTGGTTTAGTGGTTAAAAGTCTACATATGTATTTCATCCAAACAAATTCATTATTATCACTTATACCAAAAATGTAAGGTACACCTTCATAAGATAGCAATAGTTGTTTGACAACCTTTAAAACTATGAATGACCTTTTGATTTCTCGTATGAAATAATGTTAGGTTTTGGTACCAACAAATAAAAACAATAATTTTTTGTAATGACATGGATAACCAAAACATGTATGTTTCAATGGTTGCCATAGGGATTTTGGAAGTTGCAAAACAAGGTAATGAAAGATCTTTTATTGCAAGTTTTGAAGCTCCAAATGTGGATGTGAACATCCAAGACCAAGAAGGAAAATTTGTACTCCATTGTAGTGCTATACAAGGTCACGAAGCAATTGTCATGAGGATTTTGCAAGCTCCAAATGTCAATGTGAACATACAAGACAAGTATGGATGGAGTACACTCCATTATAGTGCTAAGATGGGCCATGAAGCAGTTGTGATCAAGCTTTTGGAAACTCCAAATGTGGACGTGAACATCCAAGACCAAGAAGGAAAATCTGCACTCCATTATAGTGTTCTACATGGTCACAAATCAATTGTCTTGGGGATTTTGAAAGCTCCGAATGTGAACGTGAACATCCAAGATGAAGATGGATGGACTACACGTCATTATAGTGTTAAGATGGGCCATGAAGCAATTATGATCAAGCTTTTGGAAGCTCCAAATGTGGATGTGAACATCAAAGGCCAATTTGGAAAAACTACACTTCATTATAGTGCTAAGATGGGCCATGAAGCAGTTGTCATCAAGCTTCTGGAAGCTCCAAATGTGGATGTGAACATCCAAGACCAAGAAGGAAAATCAGCACTCCATTGTAGTGTTATAGAAGGTCACAAAACAATTGTCATGAGGATTTTGCAAGCTCCAAATGTAGATGTGAACATCCAAGACCAAGAAGAAAAATTTGCATTCCATTATAGTGCTCTACAGGGTCACAAAATAATTTTCATGAGGATTTTGCAAGCTCCAAATGTCAATGTGAACATCAAAAACCAAGTTAGAAAAACTACACTTTATTATAGTGCAAAGAAAGGCCATGAAACAATTTTCATGAAAATTTTGGAAGCTCTAAATGCGGATGTGAACATCCAAGATGAAGATGGATGGACTGCACTCCATTATAGTGCTCAGATGGGCCATGAAGTAGTTGTGATCAAGCTTTTGGAAGCTCCAAATGTGGATGTGAACATCCAAGACCAAGAAGGAAAATCTACACTTCATTATAGTGCTCAAAATGGTCATCAAACAATTGTCATGAGGATTTTGCAAGCTCCAAATGTGGATGTGAACATCCAAGACCAACAAGGAAAATCTGCACTTCATTATAGTGCTCAAAATGGTCATGCAACAATTGTCATGAAGATTTCGCAAGTTCCAAATGTGGATGTGAACATCAAAGACCAAGTAGGAAAAACTGCACTTCACTATAATGTTGAAAGCGGCCATGAAGTGGTTATTCCCGAGATTTTGGAAGCTCCAGATGTGGATGTGAACATCAAGAACCAACTTGGAAAATCTACACTTCATTATAGTGCAAAGAAGAGCCATGAAAAAATTCTCATGAGGATTTTGGAAGCTCCAAATGTGGATGTGAACATCCAAGATGAAAATGGATGGACTGCACTTCATTATAGTGGTAAGATGGGCCATGAAGCAGTTGTGATCAAGCTTTTCGAAGCTCCAAATGTGGATGTGAACATCCAAAATCAACATGGATGGATTGCACTTCTTTATAGTGCTAAGATGGGCCATGAAGCAGTTGTGATCAAGTGTTTGGAAGCTCCAAATGTGGATGTGAACATCCAAGATCAACATGGATCGACTGTACTTCATTATAATGCAAAGATGGGGCATGAAGCAATTGTGATCAAGCTTTTGGAAGCTCCAAATGTGGATGTGAACATCCAAGACCAAAAAGAAAAATTTGCACTCCATTGTAGTGCTCTACATGGTCATGAAGCAATTGTCATGAAGACTTTGCAAGCTCCAAACGTGAATGTGAACATACAAAACAAGTATGGATGGACTGCACTCCATTATAGTGTTGAGAGGGGCCATGAAGTAGTTGCGATCAAGCTTTTGGAAACTCCAAATGTGGATGTGAACATCAAAGGCCAATTTGGAAAAACTGCACTCCATTATAGTGCTCAAATGGGCCATGAAGCAGTTGTCATCAAGATTTTGGAAGCTCCAAATGTGATGTAAACATCCAAGATGAAGATGGATGGACTTCACTTCATTATAGTGCTGAAATGGCCCATGAAACAGTTGTGATCAAGTTTTTAGAAGCTCCAAATGTAGATGTGAACATCCAAGGCCAAGAAGAAAATCTGCACTCCATTGTAGTGCTTTAGATGGTCATGACAAAATTGTCATGAGGATTTTGCAAGCTCCAAATGTGGATGTGAACATCCTAGACCAAGATGGATGGATTGCACTCCATTATAGTGCTAAGATGGGCCATGAAGCAGTTGTGATTAAGCTTTTCGAAGTTCCAAATGTGAATGTGAACATCCAAAACCAAGAAAAAAAACCTGCACTCCATTATAGTGCTCAACATGGTCACAAAACAATTGTCATGAGGATTTTGCAAGCTCCAAATGTGAATGTGAACATACAAGACAAGTATAGATGGACTGCACTCCTTTATAGTGTTGAAATGGGCCATGAAGCAATTGTCATGAAGATTTTGGAAGTTCCAAATGTGGATTTGAACATCCAAAATGAAAATGGATGGACTACACTTCATTATAGTGCTAAGAAGTGCCATGAAACGATTGTCACAAAGATTTTGGAAGCTCCAAATGTGAATGTCAATGTTGTAACAAGACAACATGAAAATGCCCTCCATTTGGCTGTGAGGGAAGACAATGTTTCAATGGTGAAAATATTAGCAACAAATCAACAATTGCGAGTGACATAAGAAAACATGGATGGTGAAACACCATTTCAAATTGCATTTGAAATGAAAAAGCCAAATTCTAAGAGCATTGAAAGTCTCCTTTCAGAGCATCCTTCTGTAAAAAATTATGTTGATGTTTTGTATAGAGATCGGCAAGTCTATGTTGATGCAGCAAATGCTATACTTGTTGGTGCTGCACTCATAGCAACTCTGACGTTTGCTTGTTGGTTACAACCACCCCTGGGTTATATTACATTCTATGGAGAAAGTTATGCAAATGTTTACCCAGCACCTCCAACATCAAATCCTTCTTATGTTGATATGGAACACCATAAAGTCTTGGAAGTTTTTTGGGTATTCAATAGTTTAGCATTTTATTTTTCAATTGCTACATTGCTATGGGGAGCTCAAACTGTCTTACCTATGCGAAGCATATTCATCAAGTGTGCAGTGGTGAAAGTCCAGAGAAACCTCCTTGTGACAGCATTTTTATTGAATGTTTCTGTACCATGTGTACTTATAGCTTTTGCACTAGCTGGTTATGTTGTTTTGCCACCTATCCAAAATTCTCAGCTAACATCATTAGTACTAGCGCACTTGGTGGATTTGTGTGTGTAGTAACTCTGATCCGTTTGATGAAGAACATTTGTACAGAAGGATTTGTCATGATCAGGAGGAAAGAAAGGGCAGAATAACCTCATGTGTTGTAAACAGATTATAAATCCTAGGTGCCACTTCCTTCTTTCTAAAAGTCCAATCCCTTGTATCAGATGTTTCCACTGAACTAATCAAACTTGGCCAAGCAACAATTTCTCTGAAGTATATTTATCATAATTTAGAACTTGTAGCCCAATGACAATTCTTGGAACACTGGCCTTGAAGAGACTTCCATGGAGATGAAAGTGCCAAAAGGGCATATGATCAAAGTGTGCTCTTTCTATATATCCATCATTTTCATGAAATTCTTGGGTTTCAGATCTTTGGCTCTTGGATCTTTCAGTTTATTGGGAAGCATGAACACCCTTGTACAATCTAGTATTACCATTTATACTTTTACATTGTTGTTTTGGAGATCTTTTTGCCATCTCAATGTTTGGTAGATAACAATTCTTTACATATTGGGAAGGGCAACAAACTAGAGCAAAGAAGGTGTTTTGAAAATTTTCAGTTATACTTCGTTCAGAGGATGTAAGCAAGACAATGAAATAGGGGGGCCTTGGAGCACAGCTAGTTTGTTTCCATATATTGGGCCCATCCTTTGGCTTTCTTGTAATGGAAAAATTGGGTTCATGGGTGTCTATTGTGAGGATCATTTTGTTCCATTATAACTTCTATTAGTCCAAACCAAAAATAGTGGATGCCAATTTTAGAACAAGAATTTCCATACAAGCATTGAGAAGTCATGTCATGGAGTGAAGGGGCCACCCTCTGGGGAGGGGGGGTTGGGGGGTTCTCAAGTTGTGTTTGGTGTGGAGAATGGACTGTCCACTGTTCACTTTCCATGCAAGCTTTTTGGGGAAGGTGTTAAATCAAAGAGCTCCCAAGTTCCTGACATGTTCCCCAAACAGTTCCCAATAGCACCTCAATTTTCTCCCATGTGCTTTCGCAAATGTTGCCCTCCTTTCACCTATATAGCTAGGCCAAAGGGAAGGAACTCTGTAGGTCAAAATAGAACCTTACATTTTGGGGAGCCTTTAAAGTTTCAATTTTTTTGAGTGGTTGCCCAATCAAATTGGCTCATTGCAAAATAAACAAGGGGTGTGTCACACTGTGACCTTTTCATTTACATTAAAAAGCATCTTAAGCTATTATACTCTATAATGAATCTAAACACGATACCCTTGCCTTGGTAGGCAAGACCAACAAAATTGAACTTGGGAGGCATCTCATCTAATGAGTAGGAAAGGTGAATTGGAGAGGTGAAAGATGGAAAGGTACCCCAACTCTTTGGTATGGGTATTAGCCCAGGTGAAAGATGGTGACAAATAGTTTTGGAAAGAGAAACTTCATGCAACCAATGGGAAGGCTCAGCACTCACAAACAGTCCAGTTTTTTTCTTGTGGATATATGGGGAATGGGGATAGGTGGGGGAGAGAGGGATTTTTTGTTTTTTTCCCTTCTGTCAAATGCGTTCCCATCATGTTCTCATCATGTTCCCAAAGTCTTCCCAAATATGTTTCTCAAGATGTTCCCAATAGCACCTTGGTTTTATCCTGTATGGTTTGCCCAAAGTTGTCTCCTTGTCAATTGTATAGGTGGGCCAAAGGGCCTCACGTTACATCTTGACATTGAAACTTCCATATTGGGTGAGTTTTCAAAGTCTTAGTTTAGTTTTTTCATTTTTGGCAATGGGCCAATCAAAATGACTCGTTGTCAAAAAAGAAAAAAGAAACTTGGGATGTAACCCCATCTAATTCCAGGGATGATGTTTCATCTGAATTAATTTATGTAGGATGGGTATTTTGGTGATTGTAATGGTGACATTTCAAAGTCATTCTAGATTATAATTTGTCGTAGATCAAATTCCATTTCAGAATTTTTATTTTTATTTTTTAATTTCTTGTTTTGTTTTGCACCCTTTCAATGTTTTTGTTTATTTTGTATCTTGTTGTTTGTCTTACACCTTTTCAATGTTCTTTTTCTTTTGTTTGTTTGTATCTTGTTTTGAACTTCTGCAATGAATTGGACTTTCGTTGGCATTTTGCCTAGCAAATTAAGAATTTAAAAATATTAATTGAACAAAATGACATATACTGAAGTTTTATCTTTTGAAAAGACAAAATTATTATGTCCACACAAAATAATTTAATCAATCTCACTAGTAGTGTGAAGCAATGCGAAACCCAAATTAATAAAAGCAACAAAATAAGTACCCTCAATTTATAATGGGGGTGTTAACCCATGCTGAAAATGGTGACAAACGATCTTGGAAACCAAAAATACATGCAACCAATGGGTAGGTTGAAGCATACACTCATTGCCAAAAAAAAGTTGGACTTGTGAGGCACCCCCAACTAATTAATATGAATTAGAATAAGTACCCCCATTTTAGAATAAGTGGGGTGATCTATGTCCCCAAAATTCTGCCACTGCCATTAGCCTAGGCCAAAATTGGTCAAGTGGGAAGATAAATTGCATGTAGCCAGTGGGAAGCTCTGCATGCACTCAAGGTGCCCCTATTGTTTTCCTTTTCCGTTGGGGTGGAAGGGGGGAGGTTTTTTTCATTTTCCCTCATTCTCAATATGATCTCATCAAGTTCCTGATGGTTCCCCATCATGTTTCCAATTTGTTCCCAATGTTCTCGCTCTGTTCCTCAACACGTTCCCTATAGCACCTCTTATTTATCCCATATGCTTTAGCAAATGTTGTCCTCCTTCACCTATATAAATGAGCCAAAGTGAAGGCACATTACCCTTTTACTACTGTGGGGATTTTTTCATATGAACAGTCCTAGTGATAGTAATGTTTTTGTTTCATATCACTCCCACGAAATGGAAATTTCCTTTTCATGGATTGTCCAAACTTTTGACTTTCAAAAGATTTTTTTCCTTCCTAGGCCAGTTGATCAATTTATTACAAAATAAAATTGTACCTTGAGCCCCACCTCCCCCAATAATTAATACGAATCACACTACTATATTTCACAACATAATGTGTGAGTATAATGAAATTATCCGTAAAGTTCAGCAACCTCCACATTGCAAGCCCTTTGTTTTTGGATACAAAGGTCATAATGTGCAATTTGTCACCAAAAAGTAACAAAGGGGCCTGGAAAGGGG
>Ga0209611_10014863_pt1 | contig 10285 bp, 14 predicted proteins | sample S1TSphgellanicum_3_FD_187693 | JGI IMG/M metagenome (GOLD analysis project Ga0209611, IMG submission 187693) | Host-associated microbial communities from peat moss isolated from Minnesota, USA - S1T2_Fc - Sphagnum magellanicum MG (SPAdes) (version 2) | ecosystem: Host-associated > Plants > Peat... | reverse complement strand
TTAGCATTAAAAGTAAGGAGTCAAGCCCCATGAGAAATTTGTAGGCCGGCCATAGAGGACCCCTTTCTTGACATTAAGAGTAGGGATGTAGTTGCAGAATGACAAAATCAGCAGCAAGTGCAATTGGCTCTCAATTAAACACCAGGTGAGCCTGAATGGTCATCCCCAGCCCTTTTATTTATTGGAAAAATTTCGCAGAAAAGTGAAATTAAAAATTGAAAAATTGAAAAAGAAGTGATTTTGAGGGAAAAAATAGTAAATAATAATACTATTTAAAAATTTGGATCACATAAGATATCAATCTTTTTGAAAAATTTAGACACATGAGTTAACAATTTCATTGTCAAAGTAATACTCCTGGTTATCAATTTACTTGGGTTTTTTTTTAAATAATAAATTATGCGTAAAAGTCAGTTTTCAAATACTCACCTTGCAAACCACCAGTTATATTGTCTAGGTAGGGTAGGCTATAGGGTTTTAAAAAAAGAAAAAGTAATATGTATTTTTTCTATTTTTCCATCATAGACATGTTTTCTTTTTTTCCTGTTTTTTTTCATAAACTTTTCCTGATTGAGAGGAGAAAGGAAGAACAGGAAAGGCAAATGCTCGAAATGCTACATGTGACAGGCCCTCCAGGCAGAGTCAGCTATTTTCAGTCGGAGTAAACAGACCATGACAGGACGAATGGATGATCGGACGGATGGACGGATGGATGACGGGGCAGATGGATGAAATGATGCTTCACATCCCGATGTCCTTTACTATATGTAATTGAATCTTAACCCAATTGGAATTTTTTGAAGGAAGAACCTTAGTGGCAAGTATGGTATCTGTCTTGTATAAATGGAGTTGTTTAGAATAAAGTCCACACCATTTGATAACATGAGGGATATGGTTTGTGTGCGAAACTTGACATTTCCAGTTATGAGATGCATTTCAGTTGCAGATGGAAGGATATGCATTCACGAGAGGTTGGACTAGTTTCTTAAAAACTCAACTTCAGGAGGTTTTATCTTTGCTCATTTCAATCCCAAATGGAGGTCTGTAAATTGGTACAGGGGCACCAGGTGAAGAGCTACATAGAGCCTTGGAATGTTCAGGGCTGACATGTGCTCTCTGAGAGCTTATGTGTTCACCCACTGACCCATCTACCCTTCATCAAGGTTCATTTTAATTTTAATTCCAGTGATTGCAATGTAAACTCTCAGCACCAAATTTTAGATGTAATTTATCATGCACAGAATTAATTGCAAACCCATATTTCACCACTCTCATCACATATATCTCAAGTCTTAAATCTGCAAGAAAGATAAGTACCACATTGGAAACATGGAATTTTGAGTCAAAAGATAATTGCAAGATTTATGCTATCAGATGATTATTCATACACAAAAGACCCTTTTCCCACAACCATGTGGAGAATAATCACCCTCAATTTTCTCAATAATTTGATGTCACATTGTTTTAACTGTATGATTGTAGGTCTATCATACCAGAATTTGCAGAGGCCGTTCAAAAAACAAAGAAGATACTGCACACCAAGCTAATGGACATATTGAAGCAAGAAAATTAGCAGTAAGAAAATGTAGACAAACTAGCTGACATATTCAGGAACAATTGTGACCTCTGGTTCAATCACTGGAATGGCTGGTTGAAGTTTATATAGCACATCTGGAACACCAGATTCATCTCTTGCAACCTGTGCACCCAAATATGCATCCCTCTTTGCTTGTCAGTTATTAGTGAAGATTGTTCAGCATATCCGATCTTAAAGTTGCAATAGGAAAGATTCATGATAAAGGAGGGAAAGATGAGGCCTCACTACAAGCTTTGAACATGTGATGTAATAACTTAAATTTTAAAAAAATTGTACAGTGCAATCTCAAGGGAAACAGGGAATGAAACACAATGTGACCTGAAAGAGAAATGTTCATAAATTAACTGGAAATAGGAAGACAAAAGGCAGGAGAAAGAGAAACATACCAGGATCTCCTCATCCAAGTATGATATAAGGAGCAACCGCTCATAAGTACCCGCTGTTGTACCCATCCCCACATATGGATAACTGACTGTCAGACTTGTCCTCACAACATAGATATCAAAAGAGTGACATCCCCCAAACATGAGCCTCCCATGAACCACCTTGGTTGCCATGTACTTTTAATTGGAGACATCATGTCCAATTGACCTTAAAAGCAGCATCTTTAGAGACCAAATGCTACTACAACCCTGGATAAGAAATTGCACTGTTGTTCAGGAGCTTTCCAACATAATGTTCCCTGACAAATAGGAAACTCCCATGGACATCCTCATAGGATCTATCTATCCTGAAGCAAGCAGCACCCTCAAGGAACAAGTTCTCACAAAATGGACATGGCTGAAACAGAGTTAGATGGAAGAACCCCTTTACTATCTGGCGGGAGTTGAACAGAAGGCAAGAACTTGATCTAAACCTTAAGATAGCTACAACAGAAAGAAGAGACTGGGGAGAAATAAAATGGGCCCATTGGAAGCTGAAACAAAAAAATTGTGACTCTTTAATGTTCAACCACAACTCTAAGGCAATGGACCACAACGATTGATGGCTTCTGAAGCTGTGCATAGCCTCATGCAGAAAACCCCAAGTCTCTTGTTCTCATACACAATGACCTTGCCAAAAAGTACAAAAAGAGTTCCCACACTCACTCTACTATATGCAGCAAATGAGATACTCAAACTTCTGAACAATGAATTGCCCTACTGAATTTGCGAGCGTTTGGTCAGAGCACAAGTGTGTTGATACATCTAGTCAAGTTTCGATACATTAGAAGTTGTGAGGAGCCTTACTGAGAGGGACTTTAACACCACTGGCAAGGACTTCCTTTACAGGATTTGGAAGGCGCTCAACAGCTGCAACCAATTGGCCATATGTGCCCTTCAATTGAGATGGGATGTTACTCTCCAACACACTGGGAGATGCCAGAACTCCCTCCACATACTCCTCCTTTAATCTTGTTGGTCCTTCTGCTATAAGCTTTGTTGACAATGTGACACTGGTTTCAACCTGTCGACTTTCAAGCATTAGTACACCCATAGAATGAAAGTCCTTGTAACCTGTACATTTTTGGTTTCCATTGTACAGACTTGCAGAAACAAGAATCTGTGTTCACACATTCTCTGTTTGCAAACTGATAAATATGCAACTAGTGTTCAATGTCACTTGAGGGCAGCAACCTTGGAAGCTCAGAAACTATTTTTCTGGTAATAAGTGTCAAACATAATGCTTAAAAGGAGGGACAACAAAAAATAAAAGAGAGCTTACTGTGTTAAAGAGTTTAAGGCTAGCAGTAGCCTTTGTGGTGCCATCTAGTATGATGATATTTATTGACTTGATGGTAGCCAACACTGAAGGAAACCTCCTGAAGAATGACATGATCCTCATTTTCTGTGATGCTGTCTTTATTGCAAAACCCACATTATTGACAGTAACCCCGAAAAATTTGCAACTTTCAGGAAGGCACATTCACAGCAAACATGATATACTCCCTGAACCAACAACCTGATTGATTAAAACGTGCAAGGGAAGTCGAGCTACCACTTCTTTTCAGCCCCATATATTGCAGCTTTTTTCTTCATGAGATTACATCTTGACAGATCCTAAGATTATTCCAAAGAAGCCAAGAATGCCCTATTCATTTGTGAGACTAGAAAGACTTTTTCAGTTCTTCCTCAACCTGGAGGATGGTTGTGGAAGAAAATTTACCTGAGCAATGTTCGGGCAGCAATCACACCAGGACTGCGAGCTCCAGCCCATTTGAATTGCCATAGACCTTCTAATAATGGTGACCTGATCAAATCCCCAGATGTACAGTGAGGAGCAATTTGACCCATTCTGGTGCCGTAACATACATTATCCATTTGTTGAGGTATTTGTACAAGGGATGCTTCCTGGACTCAGTGAAATCCAGATGTCTAGGGCATGCAAATCCAGTAAACAACAACAAGAAAAAAACTCAGCTCTATTGCCCTTGCTAAGAAGATGTGCTGTCCCTTCTTATGTAGCTAAAGTTTACCAATCTAGAGAGAGAGAGGGGAACGGGGTTCAGTACGTGGTTGGCCTGGGGGTAGGGTTCAACCGCTCCAAGACGAGTAGCTTCTCACCCACAGTGATGCGCCCTACTTTGTCTTCGTTCCCAGACACTAATGCATCCACGCCTCCAGCATCTGCAATCTGCAGACATGATGACAAACCAGTTCCTCCAGTTTACAAACCTTCTGGAAATCAATTCAAGTCCCATTGTGCTCAGAGGTTTGGTCGTGATGGGCTCGTTTGCTTTACAAGAAAGCGCAGCAGTTTCTCTCAGAGGAGAGAGATTAACGACACGAAATTCTTTTAGAAACGTCCAAAGGCGGCTACCATATCTAGAGGTCGGAAAAAAGACGACGAATATCTTCGTACAACGTCAAAAGACACGTCCCTGAATGCGGAAGAAAAACAACTCAAAAGCACAAAAGGCGCTGTGACAAGTTTTAACCTAGACGAAGACAGAGACAAATCTCAAGCCACAAGATAGTACCAAAGCCCCAAGAGAAGAAAGTGCCACCAATTTGTATCAATTGCAACAGAAAAACGATTCCCAACAGAAACACAGACAGAAAGTAGTACCGCAAGTAAGAGAGCTTCCTTTGCTGCATCCCTCTCGAGCTCCTTAGCAGACAACGGCGTTTGATTCCCAGAGGAAGCAACTACCCCTCTCCAAAGCTGCCGCTTCCCTTCTTGCATCCATGGGCTACCCGGCCGCTGCAACACAAGAACATCAGCTCCTCCTCCTCCTCCCACGAAACTGGAACACAAAAAAGGAGCGGAATTATGTCTCCTCCTCATCATCCTCAGGGTACACAGACGGGGAGCAGGAGTGGAGGGCCATTGCACAGAAGGAGGAGTTTGAGCGATGCCGAAACAAGGCGAACAAGACACGAACAACAAACCCCCCTCGCATGCTTGCGCCATCGCCGTCGCAAAACTCTTCACACCAAAAGCACCAAGCGCACCGAGTTCATTCAATTTGCACCATTACCATTCCATAGAGTGCAAGCGGAGTGTCAGTGTATATGGTGTTCTTTTTTTTTTCTTTCTTTCTTTTGGAGTTGTGTTTGGAGGTCTTTTTCAGACACACTTTTTATTTTGTTTTGGAACACAACTAGAGTTATCCGTAAAGTCTCGTGATTAGGGGGTGAGAATGGCCAGTTTCATGATGACTGGGGGGTGAGAACGCCCAGTTTCAGCATAATAGGCCATCAAATGTGTAATTGGAAAATGAAAATTTTACAAAACAAAATAACTAGGACCCAAACTAGTTTTTCCACCAATTTTGGTGATAAACTGAGTTTGATCCTGTTTTTTCTTTCTCCTCAGCGCCTCCACGCCGCTACGTATGCTCTTTACCTTTACCACCACCATAATCGCTCTCAAACCTTGTGCATTAAATGCTGAGTTTCAGCATTTCATACTGAGATTTAATAAAATTTCTTTACTTTGCGCATACCACTAAAAGAGGGGATAGTGGGTGAAAGCACGCCCAAAGAGAGGGTGACAAATAATATATTCTCGAAATCCAAACTAGTTTTTCCACCAATTTTGATGATAAACTGAGTTTCATCTTGTTTTTTCTTTTTCCTGAGCGCCTCCACTCTGCTACGTATGCTCTTTTACCTTTACAACCACTACAATCACTCTCAAACCTTGTGCATTAAATGCTGAGTTTCAGCATTTCATACTGAGATTTAATAAAATTTCTTTACTTTGCGGATACTAACCACTAAAAGAGGGGATAGTGGGTGAAAGCACGCCCAAAGAGAGGGTGACAAATAATATATTCTCAAAATGAATTTTGAGCATATATTATTTGTCAAAATGGAATCCTCAAAATTAATTAATTATTCAACAAAGACGTGTCAAAGTGACCAAGGTTCTCTGCAGCAGACCCTGCTGACAGGGTGCTAGCAATGCCCCTTAACACGTTGGCACTAGAGAGGTACCCATGAGTAAGGTATGGGGCTAGCATGAATGGATATATTTGGGGTGGGTATCTTACTTACTTACCTACAATTTAGCGTCATTAAGTGGGCCAAAAGAACCCAATTGACATTAAGTTTGATGAAGCAATTCAGATCTAACCGTCTAACATTACACTAAAAATCTAGCAAGGATGCCTTCTTGTTGACAGCTCAACAATTCAACCAAAGGTGTGATGGCAGTTAGTGGCAATGAACCTCTAAACCTCTCTCGAACTCGAACACTTTGATAGGCAGGGCATAGCAACAAGAAGTGGTCCTCATCTTCAACCACACCCAAGTTGCACAATTTGCAGTAACACTGTTACACCAGCACCTTCACTGGCTTGACTTGCCTTCCTAGCTCAATCTGCAGCTTGTGATTCACACAACGAAAACGTGCCAAGCTTCTCCTAAGTTGTGCATTGTCTACCCTGGAGAGGTATTTTTTTTACCCATACTGTGCTGAGCTATTCAACCCCAGATAGGCTCTCACCCTGCTAGAGTCAGCTGCAACCACTTGATGGTGTACAATGTATTGCCTTTCAGCCAACTGCTTGAGGCAAGCACATGGTGGCAGCTGATCGCTATTGATGCATAAATTATACGTCGACAATCATTCATCTACTTGTGTTAGCCAGCAAGCAGGCAATCGGCTCTTTCTACCCATAGCACTCTGGTTCCCGAGTAAGACTTTTCGCCTGGCTGCAAGCAACTGCAACTGTACATCATAAGTTAGCCTGAGCATGCGATCTGAGTCTACCTCAAGACTGACACGTGAAAGAAAACGTATGGTCTGTTGCCACCAAAATATTTCTAAGGGAAACCTGCCAAACTCTGCCAGCACAACGTAACTGGATGTTGTGGTGCTGACCCCCAGCGACGACTTAAAAAAAGCCCGATGAACCACCTCTAACTATTCGCGTGCCATGTGGTCTAACCATACTTCACACCCATAGCTAAGCACTAGTTTGACTAGTGCATCAAACAGCTGGCATTGTAATGCTAGGTCAAAGATGCGCAGCTTTGCGCATCTGCGCCGCAATGCAAAAATTGCCTTTTTTCCTGACATTGCTAACCGTTGTATTGCCGCTTGCATACCTTTTGTGCCGTGCAGCTCAACATCTAGATACTTGAAAGAGTTTAGTTGCTCTATAGCCTCGCCCTCATACTGAAAAGCCTGACACACAGACTTGCGTGCTTCAAACACAACAACCTTGGTTTTCTTGACATTCACAGTCGACTGACGCTCACAGCAAAAAGCTTGCAAGACATCCAATTGCTTCTGCAATCCAACAAGAGTGTGTGACATGAGAGCTAAGTCGTCTGCATACAAAAGCAAGCAAACAGCTGGCTGTCCCAACATTGGTGGTGTGTCACCCTCCAAAGCATTCAGCCGTTTCTTTAGGCCATCTATGAAAAGGCCAAACACGAGCGAGCTAAGGGGGCATCCTTGCTTCACTCCGATGCGACAGAGGAAAGTGGGCGTGAACCCCTCCTCTGGATGGTGCAGGCAGGCCTGGTCTTGATGGTACATGGAGCGCAAGCACTCCAGTATCCGCCCATTGATGCCAAGTCCCTCCAGCACCTGCCACAACAAGTCCCTTGGTACTGTATCAAAGGCTTTTTTGAAGTCCACAAAACAAGTGTATAGCTTCTTTTTCTAAAATCTGGCTTGTTCGGTCAAAGTGCGAAGAATAAACAAGTTATCTATTGTCCTAAAGTCCTTTCTAAAACCAGCCTGTCTGACACGCTCCCAAGTCCCAAGTTAGCCCCAAGTTGGGCTAACTCACTCAAGTTGAAGAAATTTTGGGACTCGGGGCACGCTCCCAGCTTCCAGCACTAAAGGGGGTGAGAGGGGCGTGCTGAATGCTCCGGGATAGACTAGGAAGAGGGAAAAGCTTACTCAATTACACGGTCCTACATCCAAATCCAACCCTTAAATGGGTTAGAATTCATTCTGCACCTTTTTGGTGTTGGGACAAGCCACGGGCTAACTCGGACTCACTTGACTCACCACGGCCCGGACTCGGGGGAAGCCACCACCTTCCCCCATATAGTATTCTCTGCAACTCTCTGCGGGAGTTGCATCCAAATGGCTTTTTTTCCCGGGACTCCCAAAGTATAGTCCCGAAACTCTCCCGGTTTGGACTGCCGGGACTTTGGACGCTCATAACTCCTCGCCCCAAACTCAAATTGGGACAAGGTCTGAACCAAAGTTGTAACTCTCCTCGAGAGCTTTTCAACGGTGTATCGCACTTCACCTGCACACACCGGAATCGGGTCGATTCCTAACTTTTAGTGGTTGGGAGTCAAATTGCCAGTTTGACTCCCGGCCCTTCTTTCGACCATAACTTGGGCTACAAATGTCCAAATGGCTCATGCGAGGCCATTTTGGACATCTACACTTCAAGAACTTTTCAATGGTACCAAGAACGCCTCAATGCAAGGTGTTCTGACCCTTCCAATTGCGCTCTGAATTTTCGGGAGTCCCGGAGGACTCCCAAGTCCTGGAGGACTCCCAAGTCCCATTTTCGGCATTGTGAGTGGCGACCTCACAACTCCCTCAAAGTGGGGTTGCGACATTGTCCCTTTGCACATAAATCATTGGTCTCCACCCATTGACTGATGCGGGATTCAAGAATCATTGCAAACACCCTAGCTAATACTGGTCCTACTGTGATCCCCCTGTAATTGTCAAATTGACTACAGTCACCCCCTTTGTAGAGTGCATGTAGGATCCCAACAGAAAGTGATTCACAATAACCCTTGCGTAGAATTTTGTTAAAAGCAATCAATAGTGGTTGTTGCAGGGTAATAGTCGCATCCAAAAGGAACTCTAGTTTGATGCCATCAATGTTTGTAACTTTGTGTCGTTTTAGCTTTTTGAACGCTTGCTGTACTTCAACTAGTGTGATGTCAACATTCAATTGTTCGCAATCAATACCATTAGGTGGAAAGGAAACCACTTGGGCTTAACACCCTCTAATTGGTCAATTGTCGTAAGAAAATAGTCCACAATGTTAAAACCTTTATTGGATAGGCATGTTTACTCCCCTAATATGTTTCTTGGTGTGTGGCCATTGAGGATGAACAACCAAGTAGTTCTACAGAGATCCAAGAACTCACGATGCCAGCCAGCCGTGACGATGTCGCGGTTCTGGCGCTCCAGCATATTGTTGGGCAAGGTGTCTTCAATGGCCTATGGCACCAGCAGCACATCTGCTAGTTGACTGCAATCAATGAAGTTAGTGTTTGTGCATGTCCTTGCATTGAAATCCCCAGCAAGAAGCACACCGCCTAAGCTCATGGCTTTTCCAACCTCTTGGCATATGTGTTTAAACAGGCTGTTGTTTGCATATGGCGAGCCTTGTGGAGTAACATATATTATACACAGGAACAAAGGCCTTTGGAAAACATTGCCCAAACGCAACCAAATCCTAGTCCCATCCCTTGCAGTCTTCCAAACAACAGTACTATTTGCCCATGTTTCCCTGACTAGTACCGCAATGCCTCCACTGTGCTTTCGAACGACACCCTATGGAGTCACAAGCCTGGCAACATCAAAACAGTAAAACCCCGATAAGACCGGGAATGTATCGCCCAAAAAGTGATATGTTTATGTCAAAGCAACAATGTCAACATGTTGAAATAAGTCAAGCAGATGTCCATGTGTTTCTAGCTTTGTGATAGCGGCCCCGTGGATGTTCCACAGGCACACGCGCAAGTTTCTCTGGCCCCCGCCCCCCTATGCAATAGGAGAGTTACGACTTTGTGGTTGATGTAAAAATCAGCCCCACGCTAGTAGACTTGTTCGCCAGCCTCTTTGGCCTCTTTGAAGGTGGCCCAAGCAGCTCGTTTCTGGGCCTACTAAGTGGGAGTCAGGTCCTTGTCGAGCCCAAGTTGAGTGCCTTGCAGGCCTTTGCAAACGCGCAGCACCGTGAACTTGTCGTGTACCAATGCCAGCGTGATGATGACTGTCGGTGCCTTGTCAATGGCCTTATCCAGTCGCCCCGATGGCATCTGCCGGTGCACCTTCTACACATGCACACGGTCAACAACCTTCAACATGTCGAGCAGCTTCGTCTGCACCAACTCCATAAGTTGTTTTGAGGTTTCCCCTTACTCATGGTCAACCCAGTGACCCGGATGTTTGCCTCCCTGGCCTTGACCAGGTCAGCATCCGTTGCTCGGTCCACCTTGTTGGCAACCTTGTCAACCTTCCTGCCCACGACCTCCTTCCACTTCTCCC
>Ga0209611_10014862_pt1 | contig 10287 bp, 7 predicted proteins | sample S1TSphgellanicum_3_FD_187693 | JGI IMG/M metagenome (GOLD analysis project Ga0209611, IMG submission 187693) | Host-associated microbial communities from peat moss isolated from Minnesota, USA - S1T2_Fc - Sphagnum magellanicum MG (SPAdes) (version 2) | ecosystem: Host-associated > Plants > Peat... | reverse complement strand
CCTAAATTATATGAATTAAATTAGGTCACATAACCTACCTAGCTTAAGTTTTGAGATGTGACACCATATCATGTGAACATGTGTCATGTGACAAATGGCTAGATTAAACGGATATATATTATTATACATTGATCTAATAAGCAAGGTTCAATGATTTGAATAGAATCATATGGCATATTTGACTACAATCATGGTCATGAATGGAATTTATGTCTAAGGACAAAAATATGATTTATGGATAAGTAAAGTATACATATGTTTAATTAATCATGTAGTTATCTGTGGCACTTATGATTACAATCTTAATGACGAATGTAGTCATATATGCGATGTTTTATCATAATGATAGTGACCTATTAAAATTAAAAATAGTATCCTATCACATAAACTAGATTTACACTAAAGGTACCTTAAATAAATTGAAGTTACCAGCAAACATGGTAAAATAAACAAGTCAATATTGCTTTTTGTCAAAAAAATGACAATTAACTATAAATAATCTTTGATATATTGAAATTAAAAAAATATTTTAATCATTGATTAGCATGAAAATCATCTTTCACTTTATCATAATAATATTAAATATACACATCTTTAAATTGCATTTAAATAAATTTGAAAAAATACAATCTAGTTTTTCTTTTTCGTTAACTTTAGAAAAATTGGTTTCAAGTATATGAAAGTAGGATTTTAATTTAATTTTTGATATTTTCAAATTGATGGATGGGTAAAATGTATGAATGTATTTAAAACATTTCCATCTTATAATCATACTTTATCAAAATATTAAGGTAAATGTAAGTTTGAAACACTATTTTTAACAACTAGTTTTAAGCAATTTAATTGCATAATTTTATCATACTAAATTTTTTAAAGGTTTTCATTCAACGTACCATAAACCCAATCTAGTTGGATATGATAAATTCCTAAGTTTACATACTTGTTTTTAAATTTAACTTTCTTGTTTACGTTAACCAAAAAACAAATTTATTGCATTTTGAGTGGACTACTTTTTTTGGTCTACTTTACCATGTTTTTATTAAACATTGTCTAAACATTAAAACAACACACAATATTAATGTCCAATATTGTTAAAACACTCCAAAATTAAACCAAGATGCAAGCATACCAACTTAAGCTATACATTTTGACACATCACAAAAATCATGCATACAACACTACATAACTAACCTTATTAAAATTATTGAAAACATTGTCAACTTATTTAACTAAAAATATTAGCACAAATATATAATATCTTAATGTTGTTTTTAATGTGGGTTTTAACTTTTCAAACAAATCCTAGACATCAATATAAATTTTTAAATAATTAAAAAATCTAACAACATGCAATGCATAAATCATAAAAAATAATAAAAATGGTGTTACACCAACAATTTTCATGTACATAAAATCTTAATATTGTTACAATGCTACTATGCAATAATAATCCTTTTGAATACTAAATTTCAATATTTAACTTTTTTCAACATTCTCTCATTTCTAAATACCTATCATTTGGTGCCACATTTTTTCCATCATTAACATTTCCCCTCTTTTATAGAGCAACAATTTAAACTTAAATTATGTGAAAGAGGATTTAAAGTTTTGAAATATGTTTAATCAATTTACATTATTATTAAAATTGGAATATGTGGTTGCCCTATAAAGAACCACATGCAAATATGATCAAATTATAAAGGCTTGCATAAAAAACACAATAACAAAAATGAACAATAAATTAACTATCTTTTTAAAAATTAAATAAAATAATGAAACATATTCTTTTACTAAAAATCTTCAAGCACCCATTTCAAAATCATAAAATTAAAATTATTTATAAAAACATAAAATACATTAAAATATTAAAATATTTTTAAAAACTAACAAACACTTTTAAACAAACTTCATTCAAACAACCTTTCACTAGTAAAAATCAGCCAAATTGTAACCACTTTCTTTGAAATTACATGCGACTTGAAGTTGTTTGTGACTCAGTTTGGGAATATTTACAACTATAAGATCAAATTTCAACTATTTTGGTCACTCTTACAACTATGATGCAACTATTGGAAACTTCATCCTATCAGTTGGATGGCTTTTAGGTTTATTTTCATCCATGAATTTATTGATATGTCCCATTAGTTGCAATAATCACCAAATTAATCACATCCTAAAAGTATTCTACAATGACATATGGTTGTATTTTTATGTTTGTATTAAAATTATACATATATCATAAATATATATTTGAGTGTATATTAATTATGTGTATGTATGTATATATGTTTGAATTTAAAAACTGATATTTTAATTTAAGAAATATTTATGTGAATTTGAATTTTTTATTTACATTCTGATTTTTTTGTTCATTTGAAATCATTATTCGAGTCTAAAAATATTATTCCAATTCTAAAACATTTTATTTGAATCTAAAAATCAGTATTGAACTCTAAACATTGTTATTCAAATCTGAAAACTGATATTTCAATACTGAAAATTCTTATTCAATTCTGAAAATTGCTACTAGAATTCATTATATATATATATATATAATTTAAAAACATTTGAAACTAAAACTTGTTCTAAATTTTTTTATTGGAATTTTTTGTTTAATTATTTGAATTTGAAAATTAATATTTCAATTCTGAAAACTACTATTTCAATTCTTTAAAGAATTAGTTGAATTTGATATTTGAATTCTAAATTATTATTTTTGATTCTAACAATTAATATTCCAATTTTGAGTTTTTAAGTTTAAGTTTAAAAACTTATTTGATTTGAAACTTGAAATTGCAATTCCAAATTATTATTCTGGATTCTCAGAATTAATATTTCAATTCAGAAAATTATTAATCGAGTCTAGAAATGGACATTTCAATTTTGAAACTGAAAATTTGACATTTCAATTCTGAAATTTTTTATGTAAATTCAAAGATTTATTTCATCTACAAAATGATATTTGAATTCTGAATCGTTTTTTTGGAATCTAAAATTAATATTTCAATTCTTAAAATCATTGATTGAGTTTTAAGGTTTTTTTCTACTAATGTTATTCATAATGAATCATTTTTATAAATAATTATAAATGATTATATTTATTACTTATAAGTTACACCAAATAATTATTTTTAAAACATAGATTTTTACATTTTATGTTTTATATTCTTACAGTAAAAGAAATTAATTACTTTAATTAATGTTACATTATTTTAAAATCATTGTAATTACTTCAGATGATAATTATATAGTATATGCATAATTATTTTTAATTGAACGTAATTATTCACAATCCATAATTTATAACTTTAAATTTGAATTAAAATTTTGGAAAAATTATAATGTAGTTAAAATAATTATTGTAATGATTGTAATTCCATGAATTATTATAAAGTAACTTAAGTTTTTTTTAAATCTATAATTAATTATTTATGATTAAAATTTTATAATAATAAAATGAATTATATAGTAATTAATATAACTATTTTAAGATTACTTTTTTTTGTAAATCGTGTAAGAAGTTTTTTAAATAACAATTGTTTGTTCATTATTTATAATTTGAAAAAATATTTTTTTAATTTTTATTTTAAATTTAAAGTAAATAAATTATTTTTACATTAATTATATTATCTATAATTTGACTAGATACAGAAAATTAATAAAATATTTAGCTATTTATTTATCTTTGAATTATGTGTTTAAAACTTGTGAAAAAATAGATAACAAGTTAGTTAAATATTAAGAAGGTATTATTTATTTAAATAGTTGATAATGAATACTTAACATTTGTAATGTATAGTTTATATTCTAAATATATGTTAAATTTAATCATTATTAATTAAATGGTTATCTAATTATCTAGTGAACCATGTAATTGAATTGTTTATAAATCTAAAAATTAAAAACAAAAGGCATGAGGAAAGTTTTGGAGTTGCAATTTAGTTTGTGAAAAAAATTGCAACTTCAAAACTTCTCCCATATTATTCATTTTCCATTCCTATTTTGAACACTATATAAATAAAAGGTGTGGTCATCAAATTTCACATTAAGAAATTTATGCACATGGGATGAACCAATCAAATAGTTTAACCCAAAACAAAAAGAAAAATTATGCATAATTTTAAACTATCAACCTCCCCAACCTATTTATCTACCTAGCTAAGTAGGTGCATAATATGATCTACCCACCTAGGTAACCTATGTACCTACTTATCTAAATACCTATTTATATGAGTCCTAGGAAGGTAGATTTACCTACCTACCTTTTTACCTAAGTAGGTAGGTAGGTAGATAGGTAAGTATGTAGCTTAGGTTTGCAGGCATTTATTCATGTACCTACCTAGGCACCTACTAACCTAATATTAACATTTTGTATTAAATTCATCTTAAAGTGCCACATGGCATATTTACATTAGGCCACATGTCATAATATAGGATCATTTAAACATTTGAATTGACCATCCTATATTATTTCAAATTTATTATTATTATATTTTAAATAATTCAATATTAAAACACGTGGCAACACATCATTTGCCTCAATTATGACCAAAATAGTTGCATCATAGTCGCATGTGACAATACATATACAATGGAGTCAAAGGATGAACCTGTATTTGTTGATTTTTTCTTTCATCAAATACCCTTATCATTTGCAATTGATATTTCATGTGACTTGTCCAAGGCGACTAATGAAATTTTAGTTGCAAATGTCAATTGCGACTAAATTTTAGTTGCAGAAACTAGTCGAAAATCCCTGTTTTTCTTCTAGTGTCTCCCACTGAAGCTACTTTGTGATAGAATTACATCAAAACATGTTTTTAAAAATTCAAAACACAAAACACAAGAAATAACACATTAAGCAAACACCAACAATAGTTAAAATAGAAAACATAATTAATTATTTTCAAAAAAAACTTTTAAAGAATTAAAAGTTTCCCAAAAAAACCACAAAACACTAAAAAATGTAAAAAGAAATATATGACACAAACAAAAAAATACAAAACCAAACAATAAAAACCAATTTTATTGTTTTTATCATTTGGCAACCATCGTCGATGCAAAGACACATGAAAAAACTCACACTCATGATCTTGACTCTTGTAACACCCAAGAACACAAAAAAACAACAAATGCAACACAAAAAAATAAATAATGTTTCCAAAGTACTTACCTTAAACGATCTAAATTAGTCTTTCTTTTTTGCAATCTCACACACAAGTTTAAAAAGCAATGCACCCTTATTATGTGTAAATTCCAAACACAACCTCACCATCACAACTTCCAAGCTAGAGAAAAAAACACCACACAACTAATCCCAAGTTTCTTTTCTATCATCCACATGCAAACCAAAAAAAACATACATGTACAAACAAACAAAAACTTTGACCTTCTAAAACACCTTTGAGATCTTGCAAAAAAAACAAAAAACAATAACAAAAACAAACAAACCAATTTTTTTTTCATTATTTGTAACATATGGACCCAAAGCAAAAAAATGAAAACACTTTCACTCAACAAGCACAACTTGTTGCCACTCCCAAGTTGAAAATGCTTCTAAAAACAACCCTAACCTTAAACCAATTTTTAAATGCTATGAACATAACCAAAAAAAAAGCAAACTATAATGTAAATGTTATTGTTTAATGGATTGATTTGGGTGTTGGACCTTGTTTTTAGGGAAACTACTTTAGAAGGAAAGGATTGGGGAAGGCAGACTACAATACCAATAATGACTTTTACATTTCTTCAAAATTAAGAAAAATATCTATGTTCAACCAAAGGATTTGACATCTCTATGGAATTGAGTGAGAAATCTTTATTTAATGTTGTCAAGTAAACATTCATCAAATCATCAAAATCCCATTTGCCTAGGTGAACTATTTTCTCATTTTTACATTTTTGCAAAAGGATCAACAACCCAAATATTAACCTAAAAGTGGGCTTCATTCTTTAAAAAATCAATCATATCCAATATTGGTGTTTTCAGAACAATCAATCAATCAAAAGTAATAGATGGAGGAGTTATAAAATTTTGTCATTTTCTTATGGATTAAACTTTTGTTCCATTGCATAAGGTCAACTACCCTTGACATCATTGCCTCCTTTTATAAACTTTGTGGTGTTCTTGTTGTCTTGCTACGAAGGAGGTATTATGTCATTGATATGTTTTAGAAAAGGAAAGTGCATGGTTTACAACTTCAAGATTGTTATTATAGTTGGTTTCATGTGGTTATTGCTGAGTAGATTTGTTTTAGTTTCATAATTATCTACATCCTCTTTGATATTTATGTTTCATCATGTTAGGTTCAATGTTTTGATTTGAAATTAATAAGGCAAGAAAAACTAAAAGGAAAAAAACCTATTTTTCCTTAGTTTTTTCATTGAGTATTTTGCAAGACCATTCCCCTAAGAAAATTTTATGGAATTGCACTACTTTCTTTTTGTTGAACTATGAACATTTGGATTGAATCTTTTGGTAAGTCCATTCATGTCATTCAACTTTATGTTTTGTTTATAAATGATGGTTTAATATTTTGTTGTGTTGATTTTGATAAGTTTGAATCCATGGTTCAATCTTTGAAACTGCATACTAATGGATCAATATGTTGGGTTATGCTTTTACATGAAATTTTGTTCTTCATCTTCTATTCATTGATCAATCCATTTATGATGATTGTATGTTCTCATATTTGATCAAAGAACTTTCATCTTGTCACAACCCCTATTGATTCATTATTGTGTTCATGTATGATGATATTGCACATAATTTGGAGAATTCAAATTTAGGCACCATCATGATGTTGATCTACTTCTTCTGTGGCATAAGTACCATAAGGTTGTAGAGGGATCAATCAACAAGGAAAACAAAAACCAAGGGTAGAGTTGGTGAACATAATGGCCTAAATTGCATGCACCTTTACAACATGTCCAGGTAATCATTGACAATCACCTTTGGTAGTGAAGCTGGTCCTTCTAAACTAAGTGTTGTACATTCCCCTAGGCATGTTTTAATGGATGACTAGGAATACTTCAAGAGCATGGTAAGGTTGTGAAATGCACAGTTCATAGAAAAGTTTGTAGTTGCACATTTATGGAACTGGAGTTTGTCTAAATTTATTTCAATAAAACATTTGAGATCAAATCGTTCTTGCTCCAACTTTATCTCTTGTAATTCAATTGGTTAGCTTTGTTCCAGGGCCCTATTTATTGTTTTTGGTTCATAAGGATTGATTTTGTCATTTTGGATGCAAGTGTGCAAATTTGAACCAAGTTGTGGACCATTCACATAGTGTGGCATGAAATAGATGTGTGCATTGGCAAATGTTTACAATGTTGGTCTTGATGCCAATAAAAGGCTTCAACAATTGAACAAGCTTATAGTGGTTTTGCTCAGGTCTATGGAGCCCCCATCTCTTCATGTATAACATTGCATAGAAAAATGTTGCACATGGAAATGGGTGTGTGATCATCCTATTATACACCCATATAACCACACATGGCATATAACCACAACGAAATATAGATATGTGAGTTTCTGATTTTTTGATGTTATAAAGTACCTTTGCTCTGGTTTTATTGTCTTGATGTATTGTGTTGTTTGTTGTTTGGGCATTACTTCAGTTAATTCTTTCTCAAACCATTCTGCATATGCTATGTTGCAGAAAGGAAAAATTTATAAAAGTTACAAGTGTGGCATTTCAACAAAGTTGCTCGTGAAAATGTTTTAGAATATAAGATAATTTACATAAGATTATAGCCCTTTGTATATCCAAAGCCCAAGTGCTTCCAATGGTTTGTACCTCTTGGATATAATGAACTTGCAATGAATTTGACTTGGGTATATTGAATAGAACTTGTAGGAAAAATGGGTACCTTTCTTTTATGCAACTAGATAAAGTTAGGTTGGATCAAATCAACGTCACTGCATAAACAATGAATGGTCTTTTTTTGAAGGTCTAGTTTGCAAGGCAAGTTGATGTGTGTATGATTATGAAATTTTTTTAATTCACAATTTGTTTCTATGTGCTCTTCTTTTGTGGTTACCATTGGGGTTTGATCATTTGTTCATTGTCTTGTTTTATTCTCAGGTCACTGTTGTTGCTTATTTATAAGTGTGATTTGTGGCATTTGTAATTCATCTTCCCACAAATTGCGTGTAGCTATGTTGGAATACATAATGAGAGGATTTTGAACTCTTTGTGATTTTGACATTGACCAGATGTGGACAAATTACTCAATGTGAGGATTTTGAATTCTTGCCATTTGATATTTATAGTAAGTGAGCAGAGATGAAACCATTCATTGGGTCCTACATTTATTGGGTGCTTATTTTGATTTGTAATTGCATTGGATGTACAATACTATATTCATAGATATATGAACCTCCCAAAAATGGTGAGGGATTAAATACAAAATTAGTCATCATAAACTTTTATGGAATGATGTGCACATAAATAGACACCATATGAAGAATATGGCAACCTGATTGACACTGTTTGACTAAAAATTTTGTGTTGTAAAAATGGAGTCATCCTAATGTTTTCAATTACAAATAGCAATGTGCCTTTGCTCTTTGTCAAGTGTGCACACAACTATTTTGTTTAATTCCCAGTACCTGCTACAAATTCAACCTAACATATGTGGAAGGTTTGACATAGTTTAGGGCAAGTTTTTTGACCTACTTTTTTGATTTTTTTTTAGAACCCCGATTAAGGATCAAAAACAATTTTATGGTTTTTTTGAACCCTTGGTCAAGGGTCACAACCAATTTATTGATTTTGAGAACCATCAATCGAGGGCATATTATACCTTACCCTCACTTCCCGATTCCAAGTTCAATAAATGATAACCACCAAATGCTAAATAAACGTTTAAGAAAAAATTCATTTATTTAACCACAATAAATAAAATGGTTTTTTGCTTTCTTTTTTAATGATTTGTATTAAGGTTTTTCTTTTCAAATTTGCGAGGTAGGTGGATTGGCAATCATCCAAAATAGGATTTAACCAAATTTGGCCACAAAATTATATAATAAATTAGATTTTCTTTTGGAATCATGCCATATAATATTCTTGGGACATCCTATAAGTTATGGTCTAAATTTTTTTTAAAATATGGTTACTTTGGGCCAATTCTTCAGAAAAACCATTTGTAATATTTGTAGCCTTTTTATTTTTGTGCCAAACATCAAAATTTTCACCCAATTTTTTTTTTTGTTGGTTTGTAAACAACAATGTTTATAAGATAACTATAAAATATATACACAAATATATGGGGTATATCAAATAATCTTATTTCTAATGATGAAAAAAAAAAAAGCTCATATGGCCAATCAAATTGTTAAAATGCAAGCCTTGAATTGTTTTGAGTTAACTTTAATAAGTTGGAAGTTAAATATTATAATAACATCATAAGCTTATATCAAAGATTTTATTCAAGGTGTTCATAATATTAACAAACAACATTATTGTTTGTTTATTTTCCTAGTGATGTTTTTGGTCAAATGTTGATTTTTACATTTTTTCATCCTAGATTATGCAATAATATAATCATACAATATTTTAAACAACTACCAACCCAATCATGGATGTAATTATGAATTAATTTTATTAGTATTATATGAATATAAATTCATTCACTCATTGTACTTGTTAATTTTTTTAACTATTAAATTTTTTTTTAAAAAATAAAAATTGTTTGATACACATGTCTACATCATGCATTACACCATATTCAAAAACATGTAGTATTACATTACATTATTTATCACTTTGAATTTTTGTTTATTTAGTTTATGTATTAAAAAATTTAAAAAAGATAAAATGCAAATAAAATTATTGCTTTTAATTGTGAGATTCTTGAATTGACATTAAATAATTTTCAATTAGTCCATATTTTTTTCCCCTAGTCACAAGGTTCAAGTATGCCTACTAATTATTTATGTTTTGCAACTTTGTTATTACTTTTTTATTTTTTTAGGAAATGCTTAGTTTTCCTTTAAAAACATGGCCCATTCAACAAATGCAAAAAATTTATCTTTTACCTTATGTTTACTTTGTAATTTGGTGTGTCATCATACATTTGACATTGTATTTATTAATATTTATAAAAAAAAATATCTTTCTAATTTCAAGGAACAAAATGAAAGAAAAAATTCATTCTTGAAAAAAATGTGTCAATGATTTTGAAATGTAAATTATCACAACCTTAACTTTGAGCTTTCAACCAAGGCAAGGGCTTACAAAGGTGCGAGCCAAAAATGAAGCCTGAGAATCACATTTTATG